>OLNF01001903.1_pt1 | contig 17272 bp, 14 predicted proteins | sample 1673061 | NCBI WGS metagenome assembly OLNF01 (sample SAMEA3136751, study PRJEB25190) | human gut metagenome | reverse complement strand
CCGAATCCTCAAATGTGACTGTCATCTGTGTATCGTAAGTTTTCCATTCAAACTGTGACCAGCTTACACCATTACCGGTATGCTCATACGCCCTGATTGCATCGCTATATTGCTTTTTTTGTTTTTCTGAATATTCCGGCACATTTTCAGTATTACTTATTTCCAAAAACATTATTAAACTATCCGGCACTCCATCTAACGCTTTCCTCCACGCTTCACTCTGCTGCTTTGCAACCGCCATCTCATACTGCATAACATAATCCTGATATACCTTTTCTCTCGCAGCACTTGCTTCTTTATCTACCTTTAACAACTGCCGTTTGGTATCTTCCGTCAATTCTACATCTGCACCATTGACCGTAACATATCCTCTTGCAACTGCCCTGCTAACCATTGCAGAATCAGAGAAATGCACAATATAAGAATTTTCTTTATCTCCTTTTGTGATACCCAATACATCCTTTCCAGATGTTGCTGTAATTTTTTCTTGTCCGCATACCTTTTTGCTTTCTGCATTCTGTTGGCTATAATGCGGATATTTACTATATAAATTTTTCTGTCGATCATAGATGGAACCAATCTGATTATTTAAAATGTTCATAGCCCACTGCCCTCACTTGCTTTTTTTATCGGATAAAATAACTTGTTCTCCCAGCCCCATATCATCAAACGACCATATTATGCACACAAAGACCATATTTTTACAAGATGACCACTGCCTTAGTAGAAACTCTGTATCTCAAACTCTTTGAAATACAATGCTTCCCTACATTTTCTATATCGTCATGTTGATATTATTACTTTACTATCCAGCACCTCTTTGGAGTGACTGTCTTTATCCAATCTCCAAAGTAGATTGCTATTTCCATGCTTATAAGTGTTACCAGTATGGTAATCATATCCCAACAGCACTTCTTATATAACCCTGCAATCTTTATCCCTATAAACGCTACAAGTATTCCCGCACCCACTAGACATCCACCGCAGATCAGTATTCTTATCAGCCAGTATATAATTCTGGAAATGACTGGATTGGCTATTCCGTTACTAATCTGTGCCACATTCTTTCCTGTCAGTATAATCCACCCTGCAATGTTCTGTATGAAAGTTACGATTGTATCAATGAATACCACACAATCAGAAATGAATACTTTTGACTGTATCATTTGGGAAAAGAGTAGTCGATACAGAATACCATATCAGCAGAAACATCAATGCTTCATATATGACTGTTATTGTTTTATATCTGCCTGCCAGTTTTTCTCTCTGCGTATCATACCTTTCCTTCGCTTTCATATAAGCTGTCTGGTTACAATTCCCACACTTTTGATAGAGTACCGGCTTTTCAACCGGTATCTCTACTTTTTCTGATGGGAGAGTGCATAGTCTCGTTCCTGTTCTGCCTGCCTTAGTTTATCTTAGGTTGCTTAAGAATCCTTGGATTATTGCAGGAGATTTCAATATTTACGGAACAGGAGATTAGGGTGATAATGACAATGAGAGAAATATTATAAAATAGTTATGGAAATTCATGGACAGTAAGAGTATACTTATATAAGTAAACTTCGTTGACATGTCAGGTTGCTTATCTAGCAACACTTATTAACGGAGGTAATTGTAATATGAGTGAATGGAACGAATTAAAGAAGGCGCATTATGGTAGTGACACCTGTGTGTTAAGTGAGTTTGGAACTATTGATTTTAGTCCTGAGAAGCTTAAGAAAATAGAAGGTGTAGAGAAACTTTCTTATGACGAGTATCTTGAAATACAAAGAAAGTCAGCTAAAGATTGCAGACACTATTTTGAGATGTGTTACTATGAGATGGCGCTAGGCTTCAAAGGACAGATTGAAAAGAAGAATAGTAAGAATGTTTGTTTTAAGAGAATCTATGTTGAAGGAATGTATAGAGATGGTACTTGCTTCGATGGAAAAGAAGATCATGTATGGCTTCCTATAAATGGATTTGAAGAGTATGAAGTAGGTGATTGCCTATCCTTCTTTGCTGAAGTTTACCTATATCTTAAAACCAGCAATGGAAAGAAAATAGACTATGGTCTTAGAAATCCTGAAGGAATAAAAAAGATTGAAGCATATGAACTGCCAAGTGATGATGAATTACTTATGCAGAGTATTAATTCCATAATATGTGAAACTTGTTTTTTGAATGAACAATGTTATGGTGGATATTGTTTGAAAAATAAAGATGAGTTAAAGGCTATACGAAAAGATATGATGAAGATGACCAAATCAAAATAGTGTTATTATATTTACAATGCAGAAGGGAGTAGCAATACTTCCTTCTTTTATATCTGCAGAGCTGCTTCTTGCAGTTGTTTGGCATATTCAAGTATCATATAACCATAGTCAATGAGTTGCCGGTAAGGCTCTTGATTAGAGGATATGCGCATATTTCTCACAAATAAAGATAAAGTGAGGAATTCATAATGACAAATTATAACGGTAAAGAAGTACTTAACGGACTTTTATTTATAAAATCAATGATGAGCGTAGAAAATGTGGAGAGACAGGCAATTGCACTTAGAAAGTTGGCTACCCCTATTCCACACCTTATCTTCCACTTTATCTTTATTAACTTCTCATTAATATCTGTGGTACTATCAAAACAGGTATTATGGCAAAAGAAAAAGCCCCATAAATGGCTTGTTTACGCCATTTATGAAGCTCTGTTTACTACTAAACTCCTCTTTGCCAATTTGTTGTGTGGTGCTTTTTCGTTGGTTTTTAAAACAGGAATCGGGAAGTTTTGTCCGGTTTCTACCTGTTGCGTAGTTTTTTCTGAGATTGTATTGTCATTTTGTTGTCAGTATTTCACTCCCGCTCCTACTTCACAAAAGGACATTATCATAGCCTACCTATTTTCATTTCATTTGTTATCCTATAGATTAGTATCATATTATATAATGAATCCCATAATAATGTTGACTTTCCAAGTTTATCAGGACTATTCCCAAATTGTGCCGAACTTTCCAAAACCGATGTGACAATCTGCTCCTTTTTCTCATCCCATACATTAAACGGAGAAATAGTCCAATCATACTGCCCATCCCTTTCGCACACTAACGCTCTGAATGCTCCAACAACTGGATACATAATTCCTTTTGGTACGGTATAATCCATCTCAACATTAGAAAACATAGAAATTTTTTTCACATTATCTTTACCATAATTTGAATACGGCTTGCTTCCATACCTTCTATTAAGTTCCTTAGATACTTTAGCAAAATTAACCTCTATATCATCCCAAAGTTTAAAAATATCTGGAATAATTTTCGTCAATTTCTCAATTACTGCTTTTCTATACTCCGGGTCTTCTTCTTTAACTCCTGGAGGAGACATTTTTAAAAATTTATTCAAACTTGCTGCCTTACCTGTATATGACTGAATAGGATGAGTAGGCGTCATCGGATCATACAATATAGGATTAAACATATTAATTATAGATATAATTTCTCTAACATCTATAATATTATTAACATCCTTATTTCCCCAGAATTCGTTTTGTCTAAACGAAATTCTATCAAAATATTTTTCACCCTGAATCCTTTGATTTTCAATAATTCTTTTGATGGGGTCAAAAGTACCTCTTAATTCCTCTATAGATTTATCATCAACTGCCACAGAATTATTTCTTGCTTCGGCTAGTTCTTCTATACTGTCAAAACTAGTAATTACCTCTACTTGCACATATTTTTCATATATTGGATTTATCTCTTCCTGATATTTTAATATTTGACGATATGTATGTCCACCATCTACAATACCATGCATATTGGGATTAAGAAACTTAATTGTAGCCATCTTTTCTTTGTTATCAAAAGTTACCTCTTCTGCCGAGAGTAAAATTCCTCTATTTAACACATGAAAATTCTTTTTACTACTACGTAATGATTTTGCAATATCTCTAGCAACATCTGTAGTAAGTTTCTGTTCTCTTGGGTTAACCGACAACCACTCCAACCATTCAGAAGGAATATCTGCAACATTAACAAAGAACTGATACTTTGCAGCCATAGCTTTTGAATCATATGGATTGTCAAACTTTTTAAAAGATTTTACTGGAATTGTAATTGTGAGTTCTTTCATAACTCATACCTCCTTAAAATAAAAAATTCGCTCCTGCTGAAAGGTAGCGAAATAGAAGGCACATATGCATCATCTCAATGTGTCACTGTCTATATCTTAATTCAGCAGATAATAGAATGTTACAAAGCGTAAAAGCTACACTTTAAACAGACATCTTCAATGTATCTCTTTTATCAGGTTCTGTCAAGATATGCAAATAAATTTTATGTTAATTCGGCACAAGCGCTGGTAAAATAAATAAATCATACAACATATCTAATTTATACAATTCCATTAAAAACGAAAGCGGATACTCTGCATCAAATTCTTCCACTGCACTATAAAGCCGAACATATCTCCCCCCAACTGTAATCTCATATGTTGGAAGACTCTGTTGCAATTCACTCTTCATTAACTCAAACTCTTCCCCAAGGAAGTATCATCAAATCAAAAATGCTGATTTTATGTGGCATTCCACCGCATCTATTTCATCAAATGTTACTCTTTTCATATCGTTTTCAAAAACTTTAGTAGCAAATTAGTTGCAATAATTCAATATTGCATCTACAAAATCCATGGCAGATATAATCTACTTTTACTACTAAAAACGAATAATCAAATGTGGTTTGCAGGTGCTTAATCGTGCCTGCTGCCACACCCACTATGAAAGGAGCTTTTCCATGAGCAATCAACACAAACATCCAACTATAAGTTTTAGAATCAGCGAAGCTGAACGCAAGCAAATCTAAGCCCGCATCCTTGCCAGCGGCATGATGAAGAAAGATTATTTTGTCCGTTCCTGCATCTATAACCGCATCTGCGTTGTCGGCAAGAAAGAAACCATATTCCTCTTGTACAGACTGTCAATGCTTTGTATCTTCAATTACTTGAAATGCATAAAGCATTTGTTGGATATTGTCAGGATCAGAATCCCGATAATCTACCTACCAGCAATGAAATCGCAGAGCTACAGACCGACTACATCAATATGCTTACAGCCATCATTGACCTGCTTGATGGTGCCAAGTATCTGTGGGAAGGTGGTGCTCACAATGAACAATAACCTTCTTTATCTGTTTGGCATGTATGAACCTAACTCAGATTCCATTGTTGTATATGCAAATGACAGTGACCCATTCATACTCAATTGCCAGAAGTGTAATTCATCTGTCATTCTTGATAATCCTAATGATATTATATATCTTTACAGGCTTGCACAAGATGCTCCTCTGCTGTATGCAGAACTTGCTCTCAAAGCAGATGGTTTGCAAAGATATGTTGATGCTATGAATGAATTCAATTAATCCTACCTAATCTCTCTGTGTCTTAAGTTGTTCTTCGAGTTTTCTTTCGAGTTTTTCTAAAAATAACTCGAAAAGAAACTCGAGACAATACAATTATTTCATAGTCTTATAATACACAAAATTCTTGACAACATTATTTACAAGTAATTTATATAACCAGCTAGACATCTATTTATAAATAATTTCCCGAATACTATCCTTAATAGGAACTGCATCATATCTATTAAATAGCACAAGATTCTTTCCTATAATTTTCTTTGTTCTTGTACATGGATATATAATTCCTGTAATTCCTTTCGATTCCAAATAACCTGCCAAAATATGAAATGATTTATATGCTTTCTCTTTTCCGGCATTATCATCTTCGTCTACTTTTTTATAAATCGTATTACATACCATCTTTAAATATGTTTTTGCAATTGCTTTCTCAATAATCGATCTATCAATTATAGTTTCATCAACATTTTTCTTGATATACCGCTTAACGCTTCTCTTTGTTGTCCCCATCTTCTTTAATTCCGCTTGGTCTGACAATGTTGAATTAACAAATAAATCTTTAACTATTTCTTGATATCTATCCAATGCCATTTCAATCTTCCATAGTTCTACGTCATTATACGATAAATCCAGGATTCTTCCCTTCTTTATCGGTTTAAAATGACAAAATGAATATTTGTTATCTTTTTCGGCTCGGTATTCTTCTAAACAGATATATTCACTAACTGATAATTCATCATTATATTTTCTTTCGCTCTCATCAAAAGACAGGTACAAATATGTTTTTCCTGGTGGATTCCATCTATTCATATTATCTATATTATCCCATGGGATAAATCTGCTTTCATCCCAGCCCCATTCTGGAACCACTCTACATAAAACATCACTATCACTTAATGTATGAAAAAATACATCATCATATTGGTCTATACATTTTGAAAAAACATCGTCAAAAATATCTATAAATGCCTTATCACTATTTTCTGCGGCACATATGATATTATCCCACTGTTTTTCGATAATGTTTCTAGAATTCTCTAATCTTACATCCGATACGAATTTTTCAAAATAATATGGCTGTAAATGAACTCCCAAAAACAAAGAATATGGTTTTAGACTCAATATATAATCTGTAAAATCTTGTTCCATATATTGATCTGGACTCTTATAAGCCATATCCAATTGCTTTCCACACTCATTTAGCATCTTATATAACATTACATCATTTTTACCGCACTGCCATAAATCTCTTCTAATTCTCTTGCTAATAAGAATAAGTATTGCCTTATACTCTGATGACAAGTCTTCCAATCTTTGAAGTTCACCCAATATAAGCATATTGTAATTCACGTTTTTAATTAACAAATTACCTCCTTACCTTTCGAGTTTTCTTCCGAGTTTTTTCAAAATCCACTCGAAAGAAAACTCGAAATACTAAAGCCTTACATAATATGATTTATTTCCTCGCCTGCAAATATCTATCAGTTCTTCACTCCTCATTTTATCAATGACACTTCTCGCCTGCTGCTTAGTAAATCCACACATCTCCTGTATCTTAGCAGATGTTATCCGATCATTTATCTGTAAATATTCTAAAATCATATTTTTAGCCTTAATATACTGAACTGTTTTGTCTCTTGTATATTCCACGTCTGATTTTAATGCCTCATATACCTTAGCTGTGAGCATATATTCCTTGCCAACAATCTCTATCATACCACCGTTAACCAGCTCATTGCATGATTTTTTTGTTTCATCCAACGATTTTTGAACTTTTCTTGATAGTTCTGACAACTGCTCTTTCCTGTTGTCCATTAAGTCTCTTAATATCATCATTTCAGCCAAAGGCATAATTTTACTATTCTTATCCTGTACTTCGGTAATAAACTTAACAAATTCTGTGTTATCTATTGCACTGAATATTGTCAAAGAAACTGCATCATTAAACGATCTGTATCTTGGATAAGGCTTGCCCATTGAAACCATGTCCTTAAAGATGATATCTACTCCCTGACCGGTTCTCTGAACATATTTCAAATTTTGCAGTGTCTCTGCTATCAGTTTATTCCTTGGTATAGATGGATGCGTTATGATATTGTCCTCTGTAATTCCATCAAGGAATCCGCCTGGATTTTCAATAACTATTTTATCCGGATATTGTTTTACATAAACTGCTGCATTGCTCTGATAATCTCTATGAGACAACGCATTGAGAAGTGCTTCCTGAAATACTCTCTCCGGAAAATCTTCCACCTCAAGTCTGAATAATCCTACCTGAATGTTCTCTATCTTACTGTATGCTTGTACTCTCTCGGTCAACTTGTCAATAACGCTTATTAATGGCAGCTTTAAATCAAGTCTTGCATCGTATTCTTCTAAATTATCAGCTGAATAATGTAAATATATAACTTCCGCCTGCGGTAACAATCTTTGAATTGAGGTTTCTTTTCCCACAAAGAGCAGACCAGCAATAGTCAGACGTTCTACATCTCCGTCATATTTTATGAGCTGTAAGTCTCTCAAAAAATCTATATCATCCAAATCTGGTAATGTAGATTTAGAATCCCTGACTCTTAGTTTTTCCTTCAAGCTGTACACTTCTAACTTATTTACATCATCCAGAGTACTTTCGCCTATAATTCTACCAGAAAAATCCGGATTCTGCACAGATGAATACACATTACTTAATTCATCTGGATATGCAGGTTTTGAATTTCTACCTAATCTCTTCAGACATCTGCCATCTGTAGTTGTATATGTCTTTCCATCTGCTTTAACTGATATTGCAATAACAAGTTTTCCTTGATACTCGAAGTCTGATATTTCTGTAAATAATGGTGGCACAGTTCTATCATAAATTTCCTCAATAATACGCTGACCATCATAATTCCTATCACAGCCAGTAACTTCAATAGGCTTATCTTCTACTCCAAAATAAACTGTTCCTCCCTTAGTATTTGCAAATGCAATTAATTCATCAACAGCAAGAGAAATAATTTCTTTCATATTTCTTGCATTCATCCAAGACTTAAATTCAACTGTATCAGTTTCCTCTTTATCTAATATTTCCTTAAATTCTTCTTCAGTCATTAGCGTTACACCTTCTTTCCCAATAAGCATTCATATCCAATTTACTAATCTCTTGATTTTAATTTGCATAATGTTGGTGTTTGTTTTCTGTTTAAAAGACGTAAGAATTAACATTCATACCTTATAGTAGAATATATTTTTAATTATACAATGACTCCATTAACTCTTGTATCTCCTGTTGCTCAATCTTTTTCTTCCATCTTCGTATATTCTCTTGTATATACTGTTTATGTTTAAGCAAATCAACACCAGTAAAATAAGACAACAGAGACTCATAAAATTTGACTCGCCCTTGCATACAAGGCACCATGCTTCCGGTTCCGCCCCAATGATTAGGTTCTAACGATAACTTAGTAAAGATTTCATAATCTTTATTATACTGAACAAACTTTGCTATAGCCTTTTCACGGATACATGTACCCAATTCCGACAATGCCTCAAACAAAGCTATCATTTTCTTGTTATCCTCATTATATCTCTCTATGGTTTGTAATACCCATTCTTCTTTTCTTTCATTTCTTAAATCTTTTCCCTGCTCTTGTACAAGCAAATTTTTAAATTCTTCTTTGGCTCTCCACCTATAATATTCACTCTTTTCTACAACAAAACCAAACAAGTAATCAAATATATTCATATAGCTATCCAATTCCCAGCATACCATAATTCTATCATGTTCATACAAATATGGCCTATCTTCATTTTCAATAATATACTCTGCATATAACTGAACCCAAGAATTATCAACACTTATAAAACACTTAATAAATTCACCATCATAATCTGTGTGCGAATCTAATATTATTGTACATAAATATACTTCCTTCAATAATTCAATATCATCGGAAAATTTACACATTAACTCTTCCGGTTTCCATACATGGTCATTGAACAACCATTCAAAATACATTCGTACCATGAAATTACTATACTCTTGTTTTTTTAAAATAATTCTAGTAACTTTACAATATATTTTCGGCTCAAATTCAATAAAGTTATCTAAAAATCTTAGATTCCTATATGGGGATGATTTAATTTCTTTATCTCCATCATCCTGAAAAAATTCAATCAATCTTTCTAACCACAATGGATCAATTTCTTCTTTTGGCAATGTTTCAAAAAACTCAAATTGCCACTTATTTTTTTGAACAAATTCCTTGCTCCATATAAAGTTGTAAACATGCTCGCTACCATATTGTGCTATTAAATTCTTTATAAGCGTATTTGGATGTAAATCAATACAATCTCCCTTTTCAACAAACACTTTTGCAAAACGACACAATTTGTCTTTGTCACTTGATATTTCATCTACAAAGATTTCCAAGCCATGAACCATTTCATATTTTTCTCGTACTAACTCAAATGTGATTTGATTGACCTTATCCACAAGATTGACTATATCCTCTTCTGTCAAAGAATTAGCATATTTTCTAATTTCTAATTTTCTCTGTTCTTCTGCTTCTTCATAGGACAATTCATTTTCCCAACACTTGTCCGAAAATACATTATATATCTTCCACTCTTCACATTCAAAAATTATATTGAACTCATCTGCAGAATCAATTCCATAATAATTCCATTTCTTTTTTAATTTTTTGCATAAAACACAATATCTTATCTTATTTATTTCCCACAGTTTATCAACCAACTTCACTACATATTCTTTATCAAATTCGAATACATCTTTTTCTACTTCATCATACCAGCCCTCAGCATATTTCTCCAAAATATTTCTAATATCTTTTTCCCAATATGCCTCTTCACTAAGCAAAATTAGTTCTTTCCAAATGCTACCACGATACTTCTTACACCCTTCGGTTAATATAATAGGTATAGTATACATCGTTATTGTCTTTCCTCTGCCCGATTCTACAGGTCGGTACAACACCTCTAAAAAATGATTGGAAATTCCCATAAAGAGTTTTGTAATAATAAGACTATTCCTTTTTTTCTTTACTCCTTCTACAATCATATTTACTGTAAAATAATCGTACCTATAAGCATTTTTATCAATGCTGTAATTTGTTTTTATACACTGCATAACCGTATCAATCGCTGATTGCTTCTTTTCTACATATTCACACATTAGCTCAACCGCCTCTGGCAAAAGAGTACGATTGCAATAACCGGAAAGCATTTCTATTATTACATCTTCTGTATGATATTTATCCTTTGAAAAATCTATTTCATCAATGTTGATTTTATCTGCATCTACCACCTCTATTCTATCCTTTACAATCAACAAAACTTCTTCAGGTCTAAAGTCGTGAAAGTATTTAACAAATTCATAAAATATTTCTCCACCTTCTTCTTTATATATATCCCACACCTTCTCTATCTCTGAAGACAAATAATCATGAATTTCCGACGAACTAAAAATGTTCCACAAAATACTTGTAGCTTTTACGATTCTATTTCTAAAACTTCTAAAGCCTATCTCTAATAATTCTGAATATGGCACAATTCGTTTTTTACAAAATGCGTAATATAACATATAATTTCGCAGACATTGATCAGATATTGTTGCAACTTTATCAAGTTTAATCTCAACAAATTCATCCTCGCATAAACGATATATCATTTTCAAAAACAATTCTTGATTCATATTCATTTTATCCAGCAAACTCTCCAGAGGCTTTATATCTGATAGATTGATTGTATGCAGTAATGAAATAACACTTGCCGTTAAGCATAAATCCCTATCTGTAGTAATTGCTGAACTTACCAAAAACTTAGTATAATAGCTTTCATATAACTGCGTTGCATCATTAATTGCAGACAATGATTGTTCTGCTTTTGCTAATCTACCAGCCATATAAGCAATTCTCGGATTTCCCTCTGCAATTCGTATAATAGTATCCACATAATCTCCATTGCGAATTTCCATATTAACATTCAAAAATTCTTTTATTTGCTCATCTGTAAAAGGAACCACATTTAATATGTGTGGCTCCGTATATTGGCGAATTTGATTAACAACTCCAGCCGCCGTATAATCTCTTAATGTTGATATGATTTTTATATCATATCCCATATTCTCCATATTTATATATTCCAAAACATATTTTAATCCCACTAATTCATTGGCATCGTCAATCAAGAACAGGTACTTTCCTGCATTTTCCATATAGGCAGCAACATCTTCTGATATTGACAAATCCATACTCTTAATGCAAAACACCTTATATCCGAATTTATTTCCAAAATCTCTGGCTACCTCTAAAGACAATCTTGTCTTTCCTACACCTGCTTTTCCCACCACCACAACTACTTTTTTCTGCAGTAAAAATGACATCATCTCTTCATATTCATCTTTTCTAAATTGAAATGTAGTTGATAATGGCGCCATCATCTCATTTGAATCATACTTATTAATAAAATCTCTTTGTTCAAGTATTTGATTTGTATCAATAGACATACCTAAATGATCTTTAGCCAATATTTTGTATTTTCGATATATTTCATCTGCTATTCTATCTATACCATAGATATCAAATAGAATTCCTTTTTGAGAACATATATCTTTAAGTTCCTTATCTTCTCCCGCCGATAAATTTGATGAAGTATGGCAAAATATTATTTCCTCAATATCTTTTTCTTGAATTCCTGTCTTTTCTGGATCTAGACATTTTTCTATATCATCTTTTGCCTTCTCAAATAAATTGTCTTTTTGCGTAGTATATGCCACAAAAATATATTTGCCATTTTTACTCTTAAAGTACGTATCTGGATTTCCTTTTGTTGTCTTCATTGTTCCAGCTTGCATTCCATATGCATGAATTCCTTCATATCCTTTTCGTGCCAATAACGCATCACACAATTCCTGAAATGCTCCTCCCTCAAGAACATTAATTTTTGCTTTTATGTCAGTTAATCTAGACATGAACACCTCCTTACGAAAACGACTTATGAATTTCCTCATCAAACACGTTTTCTATCTGTACAACATTTGCTTTTCCTGATGTTTTTTCTCATCTCATCATGGATATCTTTAGATATTTCCACTATTCTTCTATGTATCGAATTTATCTCATCATATTTATTAATAGCTATATATTTTAAAACATCCGCTCCTCTATTAATTGATATTGCATAACCATCTACAGTATTTATAATACTATGAGAATTAACAGTTCCATATACCGCTCAAGTATTCGTCTAATGTTATTATCAAATCGTATTCTAATATATTTTCTTTGTAATTCCAATATAAACTAATTGCTCTATATTTAACAATTTCATTTTCTTTTAATCGTTTGACCATATAAACATGCTAAATCTGATAAGAAACAACTCTGCTTTTGCTAATCAATGCTATCTGTATTTCTTAAATCTAATCTCTATTCATTATATCATCTATGCAAAATAATCTAACAAGTAAATATTTATTGTAAAACTATTCTCTTCCCAAGGGAAGTATCATCAAATCGAAAATGCTGATTTTATACGGCATAATACACTTATCACATAGAATTTTTTTCTCACCATAGAAGTCCTTTGGTCCAAATAAAACCTCTGATTTATCAAATGCATCTGTTATCATTTAAGTCACTCCATTCGCCTAAAGTACACACAATATACTCTTGTCATTCAACCAGTTCCATTTCATCTTCCATTTTTATAAATCCAATGTATGATATGCATATGATTCCTTTTCTACCAGAGACATATCCACATCATCCGACAATTTATTAGCTGCACGCAGGACAATTATTCTCGTTCTTACTAATTCATCAACATCTTTCATTTTCCTTCTTCATCCAGCCCTTCATAATGGAACCGCCTGCAATGGTATCTGCATTACTTACTCCCGCCTCATTATCAAATCTTGCTGCTTTATAATAGTTATTTGTTTTCTAATAGGTTGTAATTGTATACTAGGATAAAATAATTATCACTTTTTATTTCTTTTATTGGTTCTACATAGTTTTCACTATATTTATAGGTGACATATTCATCAGCCTTCAATAATAAGAAATATTCCTTATAGGAATTGTCCTTATACCAGTTTATGTTGGTCTGGTATGCTCTAGGTGATACGCCTGACTCGTTTACATTGATACATCTGACCTTTACGTCATTGTCGGATAATAATGTGATACTATTTGCATTCCAGAAGGTTCCATAGCCATATTGAAGATTATTTTTTTCTAATGTATCTATAACATTTTCTAATGCCTGGTTACTTTCTGACCGGGTATTATTAATTTTTAATATACCAATTGTGGAAATAATCATTAATATTTCTATCGGAATTACTATAATTGCAAACATTCTATGATACTGCTTTTTATCATATATCCATTTTGCAAACATAATACATAAAATAACAGATGTCCCTACAATTGGAGATAATCGCCAACAGGCTGTATTTAAACTTCCAAATACCCAGCCTAATAAAATCAGTGCTGTCATAAATGAATGTGTTAATATCATAAGCTTATAGGCTATAGTTTCAAATTTGTTATACATTATTGTCATTATAATAGGAACAATCAAAACTACTAAGGAGCATATTATTTTTAACAGCTCTATAATACCCTCGCAAGAATATATTAACATTCCGCTTCCAACCTCTACGCCGAATAATGTAAACCATTGCGGAACAAAGCTTAGAAAATTATCCAGCCACTTACTTTGCTTAGAAAATTCCGAATATCCTTCCTGATAGCCTGCTACTATGTTTCCATTTGCTATTTTCCCTAACAGCATACCTACAATAATAGCTAATATTAAAGCTAAAATTATTTTATATTTCTTTTCATTTTTTTTGCTGTCAAAAGGTGTTTTTACATCAAAAAATATATTTGCCATAAATGCTGCCAATACCGGTAAGCCATATATAGTAAGGGCTTGTATACCGTTCATTGAGCATAGTACTGTCCAGATTAAAAGTAATATCATATATTTCTTTTTTGATTTTTCACAATTAAGCACTCTTAGTACAAGACCTAATCCTACCATAACAAAAAGTAGTCCCAGACTATAATATATTATGTGGCACCAGAATATTTCTCTTAGCTTTTCGCTTATGGAAACTATTAAAAACAGTGCTGAAACTCCAAAAACACTCCATTTATAGCTAAAGTTCATAGACCTTAGCAAAAAGGCAAGTGCCAGGCCAAAGCATATTGCAAATAACACCATACCACATAGCTGTGCTGTCATACTGACGCCAAATATTGCTACAAACGGAACCATTAAAAGCTGTCCACCAAAAGGCAGCAGGCAGGCGTAATAAAAGTCGCTGTTCATAAGAGCCTTTCCATCTAAAACAGCCTCTGCCCAGGTAATAGTATCTGTACAGTCGGCATGATAATAGCCCTTTGAAATAAAAATAATATAAAAAAATACAATTCCAATAGATACTGCTCCCATCAGGGATACTGCTACTTTTACTGCCTTGTTATTTTTGCTCATGATATTCCCCCTCTGTATTTACATTCCATATATTAGACTTGTCCTTTCTGTCCTTTGTGATGTTGTCTACAGCCTCAAAAGAAGTAACCATTGAATGGTCCATATTGTTATATCTATGCTGACCGTTTCTGCCTACACAATACAAATTGTCATAGGTATTTAAATAATCTACTAATTCATCTATCTGGTCATAGGTATCAAAATATGCCGGATATGCTTTTTTAACCTTTTCCCTGTGTGCATCAAGGACAGCCTTTTCATCTGAAATAATACCCATTTTAACAAGCTCCTGACTTGCAAACCTTATACATTCTTCATCTGACATATTGTAAAAATCGTCACCCTCATTGCAGAAATACTCTAAGCCTATCCATACCTTATGGTCTATGTCCTTTACAAGATATGGCGACCAGTTATTAAATATCTGGATTCTTCCAAGCTTTACATCAACGTCCTGTACATAAATCCAGCAATCCGGAACAATGTTGTTAATAGTTTTTATATTTGTCTGATTCTTAAGATTAAGCTTATCCACCAATAAGCCTACCGTAACAAAATCTCTGTATGGAAGTCCCTTTGCAATAGCAGCAATATTTTCCGGAACGCTATTCATCCCTGCTGTTAAATCCTTAAGTGGCATTGAGGAAATGAAAATATCACCCTCAAGCTCTACCTGCTCTCCGGCCTTCTCATAAACCACACTCCGGATTTTTCCGTCTGAATTGTTTATTTTTACAACCTTTGCATTTTTAATAATGCTTCCACCCATATTTTCCACTTTGCCTGCTGCTACCTCCCAAAGTTGTCCCGGACCATACTTTGGATAATAAAATTCCTCAATAAGAGAGGTTTCCACCTTTTTATTTTGGGAATTTTTCTTAAATATTTTTGAAAATACATCCTTTATAATTGCGACTATTGAAAGTCCCTTAACTCTTTGAGCCCCCCAGTCTGCTGATATTTCTCTAGGGTGGCGTCCCCACAGCTTTTCTGTGTAGCCCTCAAAAAACATAGAGTACAATTTTCTTCCAAATCTATTTATGTAGAAATTTTCTAAGGAGGTTTCTTTTTTCTTAAACACACACGCCTTTAGATAGCTAAAGCCTGCACATATAGTTGTAAAGAAGCCCATATTTTTTATAGTCTCCCACTTTAAGCTAATAGGATAATCAAAGAATTTTTTCTTATAGTATATTCTGGACACCCTATTTCTAATAAGCATTACCTCATCGTCCTTTTCCGGATCTGGTCCGTTTTCAGCTAATGCTTTTTTTCTTCCTAATATTTTGTCATCATAGGCATCTGCACCCTGAGTAGGCATAATTTCAGCCCACCACTTCATAACATTATCATCCTTGGAGAAAAATCTGTGTCCTCCTATATCCATACGATTTCCATTGTACCTTACAGTTCTTGAAATGCCTCCTATCTCATTACTTTCCTCTAATATAATAATTTCATATTCATCCTTAGTATTTTTCAAAAGCTGAAATGCCGCAGTAATACCTGCCGGGCCAGCTCCAATAATAACTGCTTTTTTCATAATAATCTCCAATCTATTTTTTTCTATACAAAGTAATTTTTCTAGCTACAAAATTCCAAACTAAAACTATAATAGTCGCTATAACTTTTGAAACCATAAAATACAAGCCCGCAATCTCTGTAAGCACATACATTATTATTTCAGTAAATCCTAAGCCTATTACGCCTATAATTCCATAGACCAGAAATTCTATCTTTCCGTTTACGCTGCTGTTCTCAAAAACCAGCAGCTTGGATAGCCCATAATTAACGGCAAGGCCTATAACAAAAGCAAATATTACGGATATTAAATAGTTTACACCAATAGTTGTAATTAAGAAAAGACTCCCTCCGTCTGCCAAAAATGCAACTCCCCCAACAAATATGTATCTAAAAAATTGTATAAAGGTATTGTTGCTTTTTGTTATAAACAGACTTTTGAAGTCTAACTTAAATATATAATCAAATAGTTCTTTCATATGGTTCTCCTCATAGCTTCATAATTAAAATTATATATAATTATTCATACTCTTTCAAGCCAATTTTCACGATATTAAACTGTTGTTTACACCTGATACAGTCTATACATATGCACTAATTAATTTCGTCATTTAAAATTCTGACTGCCACTAAAAACTGCAAGCATTTTGCAAGCGCAGAAAACGGGAAGCCTCAAATGCTGGCTTCCCGCTGTTTTAACATTATTCAAACTCGCCAAGTTCTGTCGAATTAAACTCTATTTACCCACTTCTCTGGATCTTTATAAAATACTGCTTTATCTTTAAATAACTGTATTGCATCCTGCTTTAAATGTTTCTTATTGACATTATGAATTTATCGTACTAACCTAAACTCGTA
>OLNF01001901.1_pt1 | contig 17275 bp, 17 predicted proteins | sample 1673061 | NCBI WGS metagenome assembly OLNF01 (sample SAMEA3136751, study PRJEB25190) | human gut metagenome | reverse complement strand
GACGTCGAAGTGGTCTCGAGCGGCGTGATGCAGCTGGGCATCCAGGGCGTCGAGGGCAAGAAGATCTCCGTCTCACGCCGCCGCGTCGTTGCGCTCAAGCCAAATCTTGTGGTGGACGCACCCGCGTCTGGCGGTGCGACCACGCATCCGGAGCTTGTGGCCGGCACAATTGAATATCTGCATGAAAACGGATTCCCAAACCTTCGCGTGATGGAAAGCTCCTGGGGCGGCTGCCGGACGGCAGAGGCGTGCGAGGCCAATGGGCTGCGCGCTGTCTGCGGCCGGTACGGGGGCTCCGTTCGTCGATTTGCAGCGGGACACGAGCCGTACCTATAATGCGAAGGGGATGCAGCTCCGTATCTGCGACGCGGCGATGGATGGCGCGTTCCTCATCAACATGCCGGTGCTCAAGGGCCACTGCCAGACCCATGTGACCTGCGCGCTGAAAAATGCCAAGAGCGTGATCCCAAACGCGGAAAAGCGCCGCTTCCATACGCTGGGCCTGCACAAGCCGATCGCACACCTGAATACCATCGTGCGCTGGGGGTTCATTCTGGTGGACAACATCTGCGGCGACCTCGATTTCGAAGAGGGCGGCAACCCGGTCACGATGAATCGCATCCTCGGCTGCCTCAATCCGGTGCTCTGTGACAGTTTCGTCTGCCAGACCATGGGCTATGAGATCCGCAAGGTTCCGTACATCGGTCTGGCCGAACGCCTCGGTGTCGGCAGCAGCGACCTCTCCAAAGCGAAGATCATCGCCCTGAATGACGGCGTCGCCGCCGGGCAGAAGTCTACGCGGCGGATTGCCGCGCTGGAAGCCTATGCTGCGCCGGACGCGGCATGCAGCGCCTGCTACGGTTCTTTGATCTATGCGCTGAACTGGCTGGAGAGCAAATCTGGCCGTCTGAACCTGCCGGATAAAATCTGCATTGGGCAGGGATACCGCGGAAAAACCGGGATGCTTGGTGTTGGAAACTGCACTTGCGAGTTCACCCATTCGGTCGGCGGCTGCCCGCCCACGGCCGGCGCAATCTGCGAATTCCTCTCCGCCCAGATGAAATAAAAACTGCTCGCCGCAATTGCGGCGGGCAGTCGATTTTTGTGGGATACGTTACATCCGCTCCGGGGCGGAGAAGCCGAGCAGATCGATGCACGCCTCCAGCACGCCGCGCGTCAGCTCCATCAGCGCGACATAGCTGCCCTGCTTGGCTGCGTCGGGCTCAGAGATGATCTTCACGTCGTGGTAGAACTTGTTGGCTGCGCCCGCCAGCTCGTAGATATACGCGCAAATGGCGTTCGGGGCAGAATCGCGGTACGCGCCGCGCAGCGCATCCTGCATCCGCGAGAGCACCAGCATCAGCGCCTTCTGCTCTGCGCTGTCCGGCGGGAGGAGCTTCGCCGCCGAGACGTCGCCCTGATACTTTGCGAGGATGGACTTGATGCGGACGATCGTGTAAAGAATATACGGGCCGGTGTTGCCCTCAAACGACGAGAAGCGGTCGAGGTCGAAGACGTAGTCCTTGGTCGCGAGGTTCGAGAGGTCGCCGTATTTGAGCGCCGCCATGGCGATCAGCTTTGCAGTCTGCGGCAGATCCTCGTCGGAGACGGTCTGGTTTTCCCGGATCTTCTGCGTGACATATTCCGTCACTTCGCGGATGAGCGTTTCGAGGCGCATCACGCCGCCGGCGCGGGTCTTGAACGGCTTGCCGTCCTTGCCGTTCATCGTGCCGAAGCCGATGTGCTGCAATTCCGTCGTCTCGGGGACGAGGCCCGCCTTGCGCGCCACGCGGAAGACCTGCTCAAAGTGGAGGCTCTGCCGCTTGTCGACGACGTAGAGGATCTTGCCGGGATGGAAGTCCTGCTCACGCTGCAAGATCGTGGCAAGGTCGGTCGTGGCGTAGAGCGTCGCGCCGTCGGATTTCAGCAGGATGCAGGGCGGGATCTCCTTCGTGTCGGATTCCTCCTGCACGGGCACGACGAGCGCACCTTCGGACTCAACGGTCAGGCCCTTGCCCTTGACGATGTCCAGCATCTGCGGGATATACTTCTGCGCGTCCGATTCGCCGAGCCAGACGTCGAAGCTGACGTTCAGGTTTTCATAGTTGCGCTTCAGATCCGCCACGGAGACGCGCATGATGTGCTCCCACATCGCGCGGTAGCCGCGGTCGCCGGACTGGAGCAGATAGGTCGCGTGGTGCGCGCGCGCGGCGAACGCCTCGTCCGCCTTGCTCTTTGCGCTGGCCGCGGGATAGATCTCTTCCAGCTCCGAGATCGTGAACGGCGCTTCCTTCGGATATTCACCGGTGAAGTCCGGGTCGAAGTAGGGGAGCTCCGGATGACGGTCGCGCACCTCTTCGATGATGAGGCCCATCTGCAAGCCCCAGTCGCCGAGGTGGATGTCGCCGATGACGCGGTTGCCGAAGTAGCGGTAGATGCGCTTGACGGACTCGCCGATGATGGCGCTGCGCAGATGGCCGATGTGGAGCGGCTTGGCCACGTTCGGGCCGCCGTAGTCGAGGACGATGGTGCGCGCGTTTGCGTCCGGCTCCACGCCGAAGCGGTCGCTCGTCTGCATCTGGCGCAGGAACTGCGCCAGATACTCGCCCGAGAGCTTCAGGTTCAAAAAGCCGGGGTTCACGGCCTCGACCGATTCAAACATCTGGCAGTCCGCCAGCTTTTCGCAGACCGCAGATGCGATCTGGATGGGCGCTTTGTGATAGGTTTTGGCAGCGGGCATCGCGCCGTTGCACTGAAATTCGCACAGGTCGGGCCGGTTGGAGAGCGTCGCCTTACCAAAGCTCCGGTCAAAACCGGCAGCCTCGAACGCATCCGCGACCTGCTGGGAGATCAGATCTACAAGAATTTGCATCGTAATTCACCTTTTCTGCTCATAATCGAGAGCATTATAGCAGAAAACCGAACGGACTTCAAGAGAAAAACAGCCGTGTGAACAGCGCGGCGCAGAAAAAGCCGACGACATCCGCGCAGAGCGCTGCCGGGATGGCGTAGCGCGTCCGCTTGATACCCGCTGCGCCGAAATAGACGCTGATCGTGTAGAACGTCGTCTCCGAGCTGCCGAGCATGACCGCCGCCGTCCGCCCAATCAGCGAGTCGACGCCGTGTTCCCACATCAGGTCGGCCCCGACGGCGAGTGCGGCGCTGCCGCTGATGGGGCGGATGAGCATGAGGGGCGCAAGCTCCGGCGGGATGCCGAGCCGGGTGAACAGTGGGCGGAGCCACGCGGACAGCAGCTCGAAAAAGCCGCTTTCACGCAGCATCGTCACCAGCGCGAGCAGGACGATCAGCGTCGGGGCGAGCGTCGCCAGCAGGCGAAGCCCACCCTGCGCGCCGCGCAGCAGCGCTGCATAGGTCTCCTGCCGCCGTGCCATGGCCGTGACTGCCGCTGCCAGAAACAGCAGCGGGATGAGCAGCTCCGTCATAGAAATCGCCGCAGCACTTTTGCGGCAAAAATCCCCGCACCGACCGAGCAGACCGACGCCAGCCAGACCGGGACTAAAATCTCAAACGGCTTGGCCGCACCGAGACCGGCCCGCACGGAGGCCACCGTCGTGGGCAGAAGCTGCATCGACGCCGTGTTCATCACGATGAGCATGCACATCTCGTCGCTGGCCGCGTCCCCGCCGGAGCGTACTTTCATCTGCTGCACGGCCTGTACGCCGAGCGGCGTCGCCGCGTTGCCGAGTCCGAGCAGATTCGCGCTGAGGTTGCCGCAGAGCGCCCCGGCGCAGAGCTCGTCGTCCATGGCACGTGGAAAAAGCCGCCGCAGGAGCGGCCTCAGCCCGCGCGCGAGCAGACGGCTCCATCCATTGACTTCCAGCAGCGCGGCAAAGCCTGACCACAGGCAGAGCGGCCCGGCCAGTGTCAGCGCGAGGCGCGCGCCTTCCTCCGCACCGCGCAGCAGCGCCGCCCCGGCAAACCGCCCGGTCAGCAGGGAGGAAATGAGCGACAGTACAAAAAACAGGACGGTTAGAAAATCCATTTTCAGAAAACCTCCAAAATTTGTTCTGCTGTTCAAAATTTAGACATATATGGATGATATAGTAACTATCGACATGATAAACCTTTTTTCGCCGCAGAACGACGAAGAAAAGCAATGGAGGAAATTTTTTATGAAATCCACAGGAATCGTAAGAAAAGTTGACGAGCTTGGCCGGATCGTGCTGCCGATCGAGCTGCGCAGAACCATGGATATCGCGGAGAAGGACGCGATTGAAATTTATGTGGACGGTGCTTCGATTATTCTGCGCAAGTATGAGCCGACCTGCATCTTCTGCGGCGATGCGAAGAACGTCATCAACTACCGCGGAAAGAACATCTGCCCGAACTGCCTGAAGGAAATGAAGAAGCTGTAAGCCCTGTAAAAAGCGCCCGCCGGATCTCCGGCGGGCGTTTTCATATCTGTCTTTGCCAGGAAGACACACTGCGCCGCGTGCGGAATTCCGCGCGCGGCGCAGTGCGGCAGATGGAAAAAGCTGCAAAGCAATCTCAAACCGGTGTCAAAGTGTTTGCAAAACAAGATCATAGAGCGCGTTGCGCGCCGTGCCGGTCTCCTTCGCGGCCTGCTTGACGGCGTCCTTTTTGGAGAGGCCCTCTGCCATCAGCGCCTGTACGCGCGCGACGGCGTTCTCCGGTGTGACGGCTTCCGCCGCAGCTTCTGCCGCACCTTCGACGACGAGGACAAATTCGCCCTTCGGCGGCGTCTCGCGATAGCGCGCGGCGGCCTCGCCGAGCGTCGTGCGGACGACCTCTTCGTGCAGCTTCGTCAGCTCGCGGCAGAGCGAGATGCGCCGCTCCGCGCCGAAAGCCCCGGCGAGATCTTCCAGCGTGTTGACCAGCTTGTGCGGCGCCTCGTAGAAGATCATCGTCCGCCGTTCATCTTTCAGGCCCGCGAGATGCTCGCGCCGGCTCTTTTTGTTGATGGAGAGGAAGCCCTCGAAGCAGAAGCGCCCCGTTGGCAGTCCGGAGATGGAGAGCGCCGTGATGACTGCGCACGGCCCCGGAATGGCGCAGACCGTAATCCCGGCCTCCGCGCAGAGACGGACGAGGTCTTCGCCTGGATCGGAGATCGCGGGGGAGCCAGCGTCGGAGACGAGCACGCACGTCTCGCCCGCGAGGATGCGCGCCACGATGCGCGGGCCGCTCTCGGCCTTGTTGTGCTCGTAATAGCTCACGAGCGTTTTTTTCAGCTCGAGATAGTTCAGCAGCTTCAGCGTCACGCGCGTATCCTCCGCGGCGATGAAGTCCGCCTCCGCCAGCGTCTTGCGGCAGCGGACGGAGATGTCGCCGAGATTGCCGATCGGCGTGGGTACGAGATAGAGCATTCCGGCCATGGTCAGTCCTCCTGATGGTGATAGATTCGCCGTGTTTCGGCGGTCTCCTGCCCGTCTGGCGTGAAGAGCAGCAGCTCCGGCTCCAGCATCACGCCCGGCTTCCCGCCGCGCCGTGCCGCGATCAGCACGAGGTTCGCGTCTGCGCCCGCGTGGTGCCGCACGAGGCGGATGCGTTTCGGCTCCAGCCGGTGCGCACGGAGCGTGCAGAGCAGATCGGTCAGCCGCTCCGGCTTATGGACAAGGAAGAACTCGCCGCCGAAGCGCAGCGCATACGCCGCGCACGCGCAGAGATCGTCCAGCGTGCAGCAGATCTCGCTGCGCGCAATGGCTCTTGCACCGTCCGGTGAGGTTGCTCCGGACGCGGCGGGAAAGTAGGGCGGATTGGAGACGACGGCGTCGAATGCGCTGGCGGGCAAAAGCGTCCGGTGTTCGCGCAGGTCGCCGGTGATGACGGAAAAGTGTTCAGACAGATGGTTCGCGTCAATATTTTTCCGCGCCTGCGCGGCGGCGTCCGGCAGGATCTCAAGGCCGGTCACGCGCATGTCGGGATGATCCCGCAGGAGCAGCAGGCCCAGCGCACCGCAACCGCACCCGAGGTCGCACACGGCGGCCCCGCGCGGCAGACAGCAGAAATCGGCCAGCACCATCGAATCCGTCGACAGGCGGAAGCAGCCGTCTGTGACGGTCATCGTGATGCCGCCGGAAAAATACTCACGCATCTCGTCTCTCCAAATTTGGAAATGTTTGAAAGCAGTCAAAACTGGGGTGTATCCGAACTTTACAAAATAACGGCCCGTGCATCTCGCACGGGCCGTTGTTCCATGTACGGAATTATTCCGCGCTGATCGCATCGTTCGGGCACTCGGCAGCGCAGGTGCCGCATTCCACGCACTGATCGGCGTCGATGACGTACTTGTCGTCGCCCTCGGTGATGATGCCGAGCGGACATGCGTCGGCGCAGGCGCCGCACTTGACGCAAGCATCGCTGATAACATAAGCCATAGTAGTTACCTCCAATTAAGATTTACGACTTCATGATAGCACATTTTTTGAAAAATGCAATGATAATTCTGTGAATTTTCGGCGGAATTTTTAGTTAAAGTACTCTTATTTACTGGGTTTTCCGGAAAATCCGTATAATTCGGGAAGGAAGCGGCGAGAATCCCAGCGAAGAGAACGCGTATTGCGAAAGGAGGCCGAGCCATGCGAAAACCGGAGCTGTCCGTCGCACTGATCCAGGTGCTGCGCCGCGCCGCGTGGCAGGCCCGCACCCTGGGTCACAGCTACGTGGGGACGGAACATTTCCTGCTCTCGCTGCTGACGGCAGAGCGGGCGGGCGGCGTGCTCCGCAGCCTCGGCTGGGAGGAATGTACGCTGCGCAGCGTCCTTTTGCTCGAGCGCGGGCGGGGGAGCCGCGCCGTGCCGCTGGTGCAGGCGTATTCGCCGCTGGCCAGAAGCGCCATCGGCGCCGCTGCGCACGAGGCCGCGGCGCTCCGCGCGGCGGATGTCCGGCCGGAGCATCTGCTGCTTGCGCTCACGCGCGAGGATCGCTGTACGGCGGCGCGGCTGCTGTGTCGGTCGGGCGCGGATCTCAACTGCGTTTTTTCCAATGTCTATGCGCTCTGCACGGCGCCTGTGCCGGCCGGAGCGGGAAGGGAGCCAGGTACGAAGCTGCTGGAATTATATTGTGAGAACATGGTCGAAAAGGCGTCGGCAATGGAGCCGGTCATCGGGCGCGAACGCGAGCTTGGGCAGCTGCTGCAAATTCTGAGCCGGAAAAATAAGAACAACCCCGCCCTCATCGGCGAGCCGGGCGTCGGCAAGACGGCTATCGTCGAGGGCCTTGCGCAGCGCCTCGCCGCGGGGGCGGTTCCGGAGCCGCTGCGCGGCAAACGGCTCTACAGCCTGAACATGGCGAGCGTCCTCGCTGGGACGAAATACCGCGGCGAATTTGAAGAACGCATCCGCGACGTACTGGCTGAGATCCGCCGCTGCGGGAACATGATCCTGTTCGTCGACGAGATGCACACGCTCGTCGGTGCGGGCAGCGCCGAGGGCGCGATCGACGCGGCGAACCTTCTCAAGCCCGCGCTGGGGCGCGGCGAGCTGCAAATGATCGGCGCGACGACACTGGAGGAATACCGCAAGTTTATCGAGAAGGACGCCGCGCTCGAGCGGCGCTTCCGCCCCATCACCGTCCGGGAGCCGAGCCGTGCCGAGACGGAGGAAATTTTGAAGGGACTCCGCCCGGGATTGGAGCGCCACCACGGCGTGCGCATCTCCGCAGGCGCGATCCACGCGGCGGTGGAGCTTTCGTGCCGCTATCTGACCGACCGGTTCCTGCCGGACAAGGCGCTCGACCTGCTCGACGAGAGCGCCGCGCGCATCTGGCTGACCGGTGGGCGCGACTGCAACGGCGGGATGGAGAAGGAGAAGCGCGCCGTCTCGCGGGAGCTGGAGCAGGCCGTGTCGAACAGCCGCTTCGAGCAGGCCGCACAGCTGCGCGACCGCTTGGAGGCGCTGATCCGCCGCCAGGCCGCAAGCTATCAGTCGCCGCCATTCGTCGGCCCGGAGGAGGTCGCCGCGGCGGTCGCGGAGCAGACCGGCATCCCTGTCCAGAAGCTGAGCAGCCCCGAGCAGGAGCGGCTGCTGCACCTGCGCGAACGGCTGACGGAACAGGTCGTCGGTCAGCCGGAGGCCGTGGAGCAGGCGGCGCGGGCGGTGCTGCGCGGGCGGATGGGACTCGCCGGGGCGCAGCGCCCGGCGGCATCTTTGTTTCTGACCGGCCCGACCGGAACCGGCAAGACGCAGCTCTGCCGCGCGCTGGCAGACTGCGTATTTGGAACACAGGACGCGCTCGTACGCATCGACATGAGCGAATATATGGAGCCAAGCTCCGTTTCGCGCCTGATCGGCGCGCCGCCGGGCTACATCGGCCACGACGAGGGCGGCATCCTGACGGAGAAGGTGCGGCGGCGGCCCTACTGCGTCGTCCTGCTGGACGAGCTGGAAAAGGCGCACCGCGATGTGACAAACCTCCTCCTGCAAATTCTCGAGGACGGCGTGCTGACCGATTCCTTCGGCCGGGCTGTCAACTTCAAAAACACGATCATTGTTATGACGTCGAACGTCGGCAGCGAGCAGAGCGGAAAGGGCGGCCTTGGCTTCACACCGCAGCCGGACGGCGAACGCTGGCGCGCAGCGGTGCGGGCGGCGTTCCGCACGGAGCTGCTGGGCCGTATTGACTGTGTGGTCGCCTTCCGCCCGCTCGGCCTGCCGGAGCTGACGGCCATCACTGAAAAGCTGCTGGCCGAGACGGCGGCGCGCGCCGAAGCACGAAACATCGCGTTGAATGTCGCGCCGGAGACAGCCACGCTTCTGGCTGCACAGTGCCTGGACGATGCGTCCGGCGCGCGTGCGCTCCGGCACCGGATTCAGTCGGCAGTGGAGGACCCACTGGCCGGGCTGATGCTGGCAGACAGCACGCTGACAGCTGCGTCCGTCTCCGTGGAGCGCGGTGCGATCGCCGTCCGCCCTGGAGCTTCGAAATGACAACCAAAACGCCCCGCGTACTTTGAACAGTACGCGGAGCGTTTTGTATGTGGGCAATTAAATCTGCGTTCCGCTCAGGATACGCTTGCGGTATTCCGTCGGGGAGCAGGAGGTGTATTTCCGGAAGACCTCGGAATAGTAGCTCGCGCCGGAGAAGCCGACGGTCGTTGCGATCTCGGTGATGGTCAGCTCTGGGCGGCAGAGCAGGGGAAGGCTCTGCTGGATGCGGTAGTGCAGGAGGAAATCAAAGGGCGTCTGGTGCAGCGTGGTCTTGAACAGGCGGCAGAATTCGCTCTTGTTTGCGTAGCACGCCGCGACCATCTGGTCGAGCGTGATCGGCTCGTTGTAATGCTCATAGATGAAGTTCAGCGCGTTTTTCAGCCGCTGGATCTGTGCGGCGCTTTTGCTGTCGGACGGGCGGACGGTCTGCGTGGAAAACTGGCGGTAAACCTCGATCCACAGCTCGTTGATCGTGTTTTTGACGAGGATCTCGCGGCACATCGCCTCGCCGAAAAACTGCTCGCGCAGACGCTCCACCAGCTCCAGCACGTGCTTGTGCGCTGCGCCTCCGCCGGTGAACAGGCAGAAGGGGAACGTGGTGGACTCGAAGACCGGCTCGGCATACTTCCGGGCGATGGCGCTGCCGTCGAAACTGTAGACCAGCACTGGATTGAAGTTGAAGACCTCATATCCGGAGATCCACGTGAAGGACGGTCTGAACAAGAAGGACAGCAGCGCCTACCCCGGCGAGGGCGAGACGGATTTCGCCGGAACGATGGAGGTTTTGAAGAAGGCCAACTACAAGGGCTGGCTGCACCTTGAGAACTTCTACGACCGCAAGCCGCTGTGCGACACACAGGCGAGCTTCATCGAGGTTGCGAAGCATGATCTGGCACTGCTGAAGCAGGCATGCGAATAAGCGTACGGAAAGGAACGAAAGAGCATGGAAAAAACTACGATCGGCATCATCGGCGGCGGCCGGATCGGCCGGATGCACGCCGGAACCATCTACACCGGGATGCAGGACGTCACCATTAAATATGTATCCGACATTTATCCGCAGGCTGCGCAGCAGTGGGGACCGATGTACGGCGTGCAGAACGTCGTGTCGGACGCGGAGATCGTGTTCAACGATCCGGAGGTGCAGGCAGTTCTGATCTGTACGTCCACCGACACCCACGCGGACTACATCATCCGCTCGGCTGAGTGCGGCAAGGACATCTACTGCGAGAAGCCCATCGACCTGTCTGTGGAGAAGATCGAGCGCGCGCTGGCCGCGGTGGAAAAGGCGGGCGTCCGCCTGCAAATCGGCTTCAACCGCCGCTTCGACCGGAACTTCCGCCGCGCCTATGAGGCGATTCAGGCCGGCGAGATCGGCAAGCCGCTGATGATCCGGATTACGAACCGCGACGCGACGCCGCCTCCCGAGGCGTACATCAAGGTGTCCGGTGGGATGCTGCTGGACATGTCCATCCATGATTTCGACCTCTGCCGGTATTTTGCGGGCAGCGAAGCGGAGTCGGTCTACTGCACGGGCGCGTGCAACCTGGTGCCGTATATCGGCGCGAACGGCGATGTGGACACGGCGGTGACGGTGATCAACTTCAAGAACGGCTGCACGGCGGTGGTGGACAACAGGCGCCAGACGGGTTATGGCATGGAGTGCCGCGTGGAGATCATGGGCACGGAGGGCAACCTGGTGACGGGCAACGAAGTGGAAAACACGCTGACGATCTGCGAGGACAACGGGCTGAAGCAGGACGGATTGGCCTGCGACTTCTTCGCACGGTTCAAGAATTCGTTACCGGTGATCCTCGGCACGTTCTTTGATTCCATCCGCAACAACACCCCAACCGTCACCACCGGCCGCGATGGCCTGGAAACCATGCGCATCGGCTTCGCCGCGACAAGCTGCTCAGCAGCGCGGACGCCCTGCGCGAATACCTGCACGCCATCGAGAGCCGCGGCCTGAAGCTGGAGACGCTCAACTGCAACGGCAACCAGCTTTCCCCGGAAGAGACGGGCGCGCGTGACGCGGAAACCGTGGAAAAGCATGTCTGCGATCTGAACCGCTCGCACGAGTCCGCGCCCTATCTGGCCACACCTGCGTATGAACGTTCCTGGACGTACTGCGCCCTGGGCTATGGCCACGACGTGTTCTGGTGGAAGCGGTTCATCATGGCGTTGACGCAGATGGGCTACGACGGCGCGATGAGCCTCGAGATCGAGGACGTCGTCATGTCGAGCGTGGTGGCCCTGTCGAAGTCTGTCGACCTGCTGAAGGAAGCCATTCCCCGCGCCTATAACCGGAACTTCCCGGAAGAGCTGCTCCGTGTCAACGGCCTCGGCTTCGATATCAACTGAAACAATCGTGTCTAACGATACAAAAACTCCCCTTGATTGCATCAAGGGGAGTTTTTGCGTTTCCCACCGCCACGGAAAAAGCCTCCCTTGTGTAAAGAGAGGTGTTAAAAATCTTCGATTTTAGACGGGGGATTGTCGGACGGCAATGCCCGCTCTCCCTACGAATCCTATCGCACTTCCAGCGGTGAACGTAGGGGCGACCATTGGTCGCCCGCGCGGCACACATACGAAACACGGAACACGGAACACGGAACACTCCGGTGAAATCGTGCTGCCTTACGGGCGGACAGAGTCATCCGCCCCTACATCCGAAGACGACGCCGCACCAGAAAACAGCCCCCTCCTCGCGAGGGGGCTGTTTGTTTATTTCGCTTTATTAGAAAATACGTTCGAAAATACAGAATTGTGACTGAAACGGGTACAAATTGTAAATAATTTCTTCAAAAAAATTTTCACGGAAGACTTGAATTTTATGTTAACAGCCTTTATTATATAAGTGAAGTGGAGCCAAGTGGTGTAAAGATGATGAAAATGGAGCGAAAGGAGAGGTGAGCGCACATGTACGGCAAGTATAAACACTCTGTCGACCCCAAGGGCCGTCTGTTCGTTCCCTCGAAGCTGCGCGAAGAACTCGGTGAGGCGTTCTACGTCACGCTGGGCCTCGACCACTGCCTTTCGGTCTATACGGAGTCCGGATGGCAGGCCATTTTGGACAAATACAACGCGCTGCCCATTTCGCAGGCGCGCAAGATGCGTTTCCTCTTTGCCAACGCCGCCAAGTGCGAGCCGGACAAGCAGGGCCGATTCCTGATCCCGGCGGAGCTGCGGCAGTACGCGGGCATCACGCAGGATGTGACCTTCATCGGCCAGGGCGGCCACGCCGAGATCTGGGACAGCGCGGCCTATGACAAGCTCGAGCAGGAGACGCTCACGCCCGAGAACCTGACCGCCGTGATGGAGGAGCTTGGATTCTGATGGAATTTTCACATCGCTCCGTCCTGCTCTGGGAATGTATCGAGGCGCTGAACATTCGGCCTGACGGCGTGTATCTGGACGGCACGCTCGGCGGCGCGGGCCATTCGCTGGAGATCTGCCGGAACCTGACGACCGGCCGCCTCATCGGCGTCGACCGCGACCCCGTCGCATTGGAAGCTGCCACGAAGCGCTTACAGAGCCACCTTGCAAAGGTGACGCTCGTCCACGATAATTTTGAAAATATCGCCTCCATTCTGGAACGCCTTGGGCTGGACGGAGTGGACGGCATTCTGCTCGACCTTGGCGTTTCCAGCCCGCAGCTGGACGACGGCGCGCGCGGCTTTTCCTACATGGCCGACGCGCCGCTCGATATGCGCATGGATCGCAGCCAGGCGCTGACAGCCTACGATGTGGTGAACAACTGGCCGCGCGCTGAGCTGAAGAAGATCCTGTTTGAATACGGCGAGGAGCGATATGCCCCGCAGATCGCCGCGGCCATCGACCGCGTGCGGCAGGACCACCCGATCGAGACGACGCTCGAGCTTGTCGACGTGATCCGCGGCGCGATGCCGGACAAGGCGCTGCGTGAAAAGCAGCATCCGGCCAAGCGCAGCTTTCAGGCAATCCGCATCGCGGTCAATGACGAGCTCGGCGCGGTGAGCCGCGTGATGCGCGACGCAGTCGCGTGCTTGAGGCCCGGCGGACGGCTGGCCGTCATCACGTTCCATTCCCTCGAGGATCGGATCGTGAAAAACGCGATGGCCGAGGCGGCAAAGGGCTGCACCTGCCCGCCGAATTTCCCGGTCTGCGTCTGCGGCAACAAGCCGAAGATCGAAATTCTGACGAAGAAACCCATCATCGCGACCCGTGAAGAGGTCGAAGAAAATCCCCGCTCCCGCAGTGCAAAGCTGCGCGTGGCGGAAAAGCTGTAAAAGGAGCGAAACGGCATGGCTGACCGCAGAGCACAATACCATACCAACGGCGCGGCGGCCTATGACGTCTACGCATGGAACCAGAGTACCGCGCCGCAGCGGCGGCCCGAGCCGCAGCACCTGCCGGAGGAGCGTCCGCTTCCTCAAAAGCGGCAGCGCGTCAAGGCGCGCACGGCGCTCGCGCCGTTCACGGTGGTCGGCATGCTGGCCGTGGCCTGCCTGCTGGTGCTGGTTGTGTTCGGTTACGTGCAGCTGTTCGAGGCGACGAGCGAGGTGAGCAAGCTCGAGAATCAGCTCTCCGCGCTGCAATCGCAGCAGACGCAGCTGCAAAGCCGCTATGAGGCCCGCATCGACCTTGACGCCATCGAGACGGCGGCGGGCGATCTGGGGCTTACGAAGCCGTCGCAGGAGCAGATCGTGTACCTCGACCTCTCCGGCGCCGACCGGGCCGAGATCTATCAGGAGGAAAAAACCAGCGTCTTCTCGGAGATCGTCTCCGCGATGGAGCAGAGCGTTTCCGGCCTGATCGCATATCTGCGTACCGCCTCTGCATAAGCTGGAGACAGGACGCGCAGCAATAAAGCAGTTGCAAGGGCGGTCGTATCAAAACTTCCGCCCTTGTTTTGACGATGAGGGAAGAACTATGGCCTTAAAGCTACTCCCGCCGAAGCGGGAAAAAACCGTCAGCTCCGCCGAACAGTCGCAGCGGGCGAACCGTACCGTGCTGCGGCGGACGCTGTTTTTGATGATCCTGTGCGGCGTTGTGCTGTTCATTCCGCTGATTTTCACGCTCTACCGCCTGATGATCGTGGAGCATGACAAATATGAAGAACTTGCCATCAACAATCAGACCCGCTATACGAACCTCACGGCCTCGCGCGGCGTCATCTACGACCGGAATATGAACGTGCTGGCGACGTCCGCGACGGTGGAGACCGTGTTCATCGACCCGAACGAGATCGCAACCGAGATGAAGGACCCGGCCAACAGCAACCTGCTCGACCATATCGCCCGCGGCCTGTCCGAGATCCTGGACGTGGAGACGAGCTTCGTCTACGAGCAGGCGGCCGACACGGCCTACCGTTATAAGGTCATCCGACGGAAAATTTCCGAAGAGCTGGCCGATCAGGTGCGCGAATTCATCAATGAAAACGAGATCAAGGGCGTCTACCTCGAAACGGATGCGCAGCGCTATTATCCCTATTCCTCGCTGGCCGCGCAGGTGCTCGGCTTCGTGAGCAGCGACAACGTCGGCTCCGAAGGACTCGAAGCCTATTACGATTCCATGCTCCAGGGTACGGCGGGCAAGGTCGTCACGAGCAAGGGCAACTACGGCTCCGAGATGCTCTATACCTATGAAAAATACTACGACGCGTCCGATGGCGACAGCTTCGTGCTGACCATCGACGCGACGGTACAATCCTATCTGGAAAAGAACCTCCAGAACGCCATCGACAAATACGGCATCCTGAACGGCGCGTTCGGCATCGTGATGGATGTCAATACCGGCGAGATCGTCGCCATGTCCACCATGGGCAGCTACGACCCGAACCACTATCAGGACGTCTACGACGAGGAAACGGCGCAGACGCTCGAAGAACAGTATCAAAAGGCACTGCTCCTGCGTGAGGGCTCGCCGGAATATGACGCGGCCATGAAGGCGTATAACGAGGCCGTCGCGGCGGCGCGGCTGAAGCAGTGGCGAAACCGCTGCGTGTCCGACGGCTATGAGCCCGGCTCGACGTTCAAGCTTGTCACCATGGCTGCTGCACTCGATTCCGGCTCCGTCACCGTGAACGATTCGTTCTACTGCGGCGGCCACGAGGACTTCAAGGGCCGTGACCAGACGCTTTCCTGCTGGAAAGCGGCGGGCCACGGAGCCGAAACGCTCGAAGAGGCGCTCGGCAATTCCTGCAACATCGCCTTCGGCCACATCGGCCTGCGCATCGGCGGCGAGGAGTTCTACGATTACATCAACTCCTTCGGCTTCCTCGAACAGACCGGCGTCGACCTGCCCGGCGAGGCGAAGGGCCTCTTCTTCTCCAAGGCGGATCTGTCCGGCGCGTCCACGGCGTCGCTGATCTCCGCCTCCTTCGGCCAGACGTTCCGCATCACGCCGATCCAGCTCGTCCGCGCCGTCGCGGCCATCGTCAACGGCGGCTACCTGCTCGAACCGCACGTCGTGTCCACCGTGCTCGACGCCGACGGCAACGTCGTCCAGAAGAATGAGCGCACCGTGCTCCGTCAGGTCATCAGCGAGGAAACGTCCGCGACGATGCGCGAATTCATGGAGTTCGTCGTCACCGACGGCACGGCCTCCAACGCCTATACGCCCGGCTACCGCGTCGGCGGCAAGACCGGCACGTCCGAAAAGATCGACGAATACGACGAGAACGGCCAGCAGGTCAAGGACAAGATCGTCTCCTTCGTCGGCGTTGCGCCGATCGACGACCCGAAATACGTCGTCCTTGTCGCGCTCGATACCCCAGCCTATTCGGAAAACAGTGAAAAATACACCGTCCACGGCATGTATATCTCCGGCGGCCTGATGGCTGCGCCGACCGTGCGCGATATCTTCCTCGACATTCTCCCGTACCTCGGCGTCGAGCCGGACTACGGCTCTGAGGATATCCGCGGCGTCAACTTTACCGTCCCCGACGTCATCGGCATGGACGAGACAGAGGCGGGCGAGCTGCTCGCCGAGAAGACCATCACCTACCGTGTGGTCGGCACCGGCTCCGTCGTGACCGACCAGCTTCCCGTCGCAGGCAGCCAGGTGCCCGGCAATTCGCAGATCATCCTCTACATGGGCGCGGAAAAGCAGCAGACGACTGTCGAGGTGCCGGATTTCATTGGCTGCTCCGTCGCAGATGTCAACTATCTGGCTGCAAACGCAGGGCTTTATGTGCAGGCCAAGGGCACCGACCGCACGGATGTGTATGTACTTGCAGCTTATCAGGACATTGAGCCCGGAACAGAGGTTGACAGAGGTACTACAATTACAGTAGAATTCTCTTCCACAGACGCATCCGACTAAGGAGGACACTATGAAACTCAAAGAACTGCTGCATGGCCTTGACGTGCTGGAACTGCATGCGGATGAGACGCTGGATATTACCGGCGTTCACTACGATTCCCGGCAGGTAATGCGCGGAGGTCTGTTCGTTGCGATCTCCGGCTTTCAGACCGACGGCCACAAATATATTCCGAAGGCTGCAGAAAACGGCGCAGCCTGCATCGTCTGCGAGAAAAAGCCGGAGATGCAAATTCCCTATGTGCTGGTTTCTGATGCCCGCGCAGCGCTTGCAGTGCTCGGTGCGAACTGGTTTGGACATCCGGCAGACGATATGTGCGTCATCGGCATCACCGGCACGAACGGCAAAACGACCAGCACCTATCTTCTGAAGCATGTGCTGGAACAGACGCTTGGCGCGAAGGTCGGCCTCATCGGCACAATTCAGAACATGATCGGCGATGAGATCCTGCACACCGAACGTACTACGCCGGAATCCTTCGAGCTGCAGAAGCTTTTCGCCGACATGCGCGATGCGGGCTGTACACACGTCATTATGGAGGTTTCCTCCCACGCGCTGGTGCTCCACCGCGCCGACCAGATTCGATTCAGCGCAGCTGTCTTTACAAATCTGACGGAAGATCATCTCGATTTCCATAAAACGATGGACGCCTACTGCGATGCCAAGGCCATGCTTTTTCGCCGCTGCGAAACAGGCGCGGTCAATGTGGATGCTGCCTACGCAAAGCGCATCATGGAGCAGGCGGACTGCCGGCTTCTGACCTATTCCGCGCAGGGAAACCCCGCCTCGCTCATGGCGGAGCACGTCGAATTGTTCTCCGACCGCGTGGAGTTTGACGCGGTCTATCAGGACGAGCGGGCTGCCGTCACACTCGGCATTCCCGGCATTTTCAGCGTCTATAACGCCCTCGGCGTCATCGGCGCGGCGCTCGCGCTGGAGATCCCGCTGCCCGCCATCGCCGACGCTCTGCGGACCGCGCAGAGCGTCAAGGGCAGGGTAGAGGTCGTCCCCACGCCGGGAAAGGACTATACCGTCCTCATTGACTACTCTCACACCCCGGACA
>OLNF01001900.1_pt1 | contig 17276 bp, 27 predicted proteins | sample 1673061 | NCBI WGS metagenome assembly OLNF01 (sample SAMEA3136751, study PRJEB25190) | human gut metagenome | reverse complement strand
GCCCTTTGCATTTTCCACATAGCGCAGAGCATCGCCCTTGCGGGTGTTCAGGATGGTAGCGGGCAGGTCATAGGTTCGTGTCTGTGTTTCCCGTACACCGGCATCGGAGGAAAAATCGACCGCAGCCGTGATCTGCGTCATGTCGTTGGGGATATCGTCCAGACGCATCTTGAAATAATGATTGCCAGCATTCAGCTTGTTGGCAATGAATTCCGTGCGTCCGAGCGCCTTACTTTCGTCCACACTGTTGCCAGAGTAAAGGCGCACTACGAATTTAGCTGTATCGTTTTCCGGCAAATTGCTTGGGAGCGAAAATGTCAGATAGCAAACACAACTGCTGTCCGTGATTAGCTTGGAATATAGGCTCGGTGTCTGGTTCTGGACAATTTCGGGCGTTACTTGTCCGTTGGTCGGGTCGGCTCCAACATAGATCTCATTGAGTTTGAAGTTACCCAAGAGGGAAATATCCATTGGCTTGAAATGCGGAGTGAAAATCACATCTGCCTTCAGCGACAACTTTAATGGATTTTCCTTTTCATGCCCGCCTAAATCGTATGGATTTCCATCATTCGTTGCAGCGCTCCAGTAGTCAAAGTTCTGCGCATCCGGAATAATGTCAGCCGATACCTTCCATTTATCAGCACCATCTTCATCAAGGTTATAACAATATCTACTGGAAACCTTCCGTTCACGAAGTGATGATCGATTCATCTCACGTCATACCATTATTCATATGATGTGATTTAAACGATTGCTAATACAACAAACAGATAACACACACTAGAGTACACTTAGTTTACAGTAATCGCCTTCTTTCCATTGTTCAACTGCTTCTTCGGAATGGTCACCTTCAGCTCTCCATTCTCATACACAGCAGTCACATTCTCCAGATCAGCATTCTCAGGAAGCGACACTTCACGGTGGAAACTTCCGAACGAACGCTCGCTCACGTGGTACTTCTTGTCCTTCTTCTCACTCTTCCGTTCACCTTCCACGACCAGACAATGGTTCTCAATACTGGTCTTGACTTCCTCCTTCTTCATTCCAGGCAGGTCGAGAAGCACCTTGTACTCCTTGTCCGTCTCCTCCACATCCAGACGACCGAATCCACTAGCGGGATTGATCAGATCTGTGTTGTTGTTGGAGTAGGGAGTAAGAGTGAGGAACGAATCGTAATCGTCAAAGAACGGGTCACAGAAAAACATGCTCATTTGAAAGGAATTGAATAATAAAGAAATAATGAGAGAGAAGGAGGAGGAAGGAAGGAGAGTTCTGGAAGGATCTGGAAAGGGAGTGGGAAAAGGGAGGAGAAGTGGGGAAATGAATGGGGTGAGGGAGAGGAGTGAAATGGGAGAGTGGTGGGGAAACAAAACTGGTTCACTTGAGGATTGGAGAGAATAAGTGTTCTTGAATCATATTGCCATAGCGGTACAGTTACTACCGAATCAAATTTCAATGGATGATAACTGAAGGATTACTCCGATTCCTTGACACTCCGATCCACCCACTCCACACCACCTCCCAATGCAACTCCAATTCCACAACACTTTCCACCTCCCCTTTCATTCTCTCACTTTAACTGACTCTCCAACTCACACTCTCTCCTATTCCCCACCCCATGGACCCTCTTCACGACTTGACCCATTCTATCAACATTGCGCCAGTTGATAATACCCAACTTACTCACTCCGAAATCAACATCGAGGTTGTTTCCTCCTCAATCGCTCCTGCTTCTACTCCTATTCCATCTCCCTGTGAATCTACCAGCGAAACGGAGGAATTCGATGATCCCTACGATTTCAACATTATCATTGTAGAATCCGATGAGGAAACGGATACCGTATCATCGGATGTGGAACCAGTCAAGCAATTCGAGGATCCACCACTGTGGAGACGAAACTCTCCATTCGACCATGATTTCTCCTATGACTATCTTTTTATTCTCTTTCGCTACCCTCAAATTGGAGTCACTCCCCATCTCCAACGAACCATTCAAACTCCATATTCCACTACTTGGAATGTGATGGAAAGGCAGTGGAGACAAGGAATCGAAGAAGTGATTGTAACCGAGAATCAATCCGCTCGTATGTGTTTACACTTCTTCCATGGCAAACTCCATGGTCACTGTTCATTCTGGTCAGAGGGCGGAACCGTGGAGGGAGAATGGAGGAATGGAGAGTGTGAGTGTAAAACGATCTCCTATGAGAAGAACCAATTTGAAGTGACATATGAGAACGAGTTGCCTATATGTGTGAAAGACATGAGTTCCCATTCTCCCATCCTCTACCAGTATCGAGACGGCGTCTACACAGGTCGATGGATTCGTGGTAAGTGGTTGCATGTACTAGAAACGAACGAATCGTTGAATCAAATCGAAACCAGATCGCTCGCAACCCATTCCTTCCATCGTGAAGGGAATACGTTTGTGTACGAATCGAACCAGTTGAAGAGACTGGACATGTACAGTCACAACACCTTTGTGGAAACGCTACGATGGTATGACGGAAACCAAGTAAAAGTGATGAAAGGAGACATGTGTGTGTACAATGGAAGTGTAAATCGGGAATGTCTTGAAAGTCCCATAACGGGATTCGGTGAGATCTACGAGAAGAATGGGAATCGATATCGAGGAGATGTGGTGAGTGGAGTTCCGCATGGACGAGGAGAGTATTGGATTCACGGAAGAGTCTTCTACAAGGGAGAATTCCGCTACGCCGTTCCCTTTGGGAGAGGAGTGATGGATTCTGGAAGATACGAGGATTCGTTTCTGTTTGGTTATCGTGTGTCGGATGGAGCGTCGTTTGGTGAGTATTTCAGCGGCTTGGTCATCAAGGAACTGTGTGGTCATTTGATAGTTGGGAATCGTCTGGATGGAGACAAGATGGAGAAGATGTTTCCCGAGTACACAGAGGATTACAGGAGATGGGATCAGTACATGCGGAATCGAAGATGGATTGAAGAGGTCCAAGTGAGGCAGCGTCCATGGAATGGAGTAAGAATGGCGTCATCAATGGGACAGGTTGGAGAGGAAGAAGGAATGGTGGAAGTGAATCCCTTTTCCGTTGGAAGGAACAGTGTGAGGAGTCAGCGCAGGTCGCTTGGAAATGGTTCGATGAATTCGTTCTTGTTCAACTCGATGAGTTCAGCTCAAACCAACTCCAATCTTCCCTTCCTCTCCCAGTCAAGGAATCCTTCCCAATCCCAATCCACAAGCGCCATTCTCTCCAATTCCCTCTTCGATTCGGTAAACTCGGTAAACTCGGTAAACTCGGTAACCTCTGTTCAAACCAATCTTCCCTATCGCAACTCCTCCGCCTCTCCCATGACTCCAACCACTCTCGACCTCTCTGACTTCTCCTTCGACGAAAACGCCCTCAAAGCCAAACACTTCAACTCCAAAGGCAAAGGATCTCTCTACTACTCTGTTTCCTAACAAACACCACACTGACTAGGTGCATCATCAAATCCGTACGGATGCTTCGTCTGCCAATTCATCGCGTCACGACACATGTCCTTCAATGTCTTCACCGCCTCCCAACCCAACACACGCTTCGCCTTGCTCGGATCCGCAAAACACGTCGCAATGTCTCCAGGACGACGAGCCACAATCTTGTACGGAATCGCATGTCCACACGCCTCCTCCATCGCGTGAACCATGTCCAGCACCGAATATCCGTGACCCGTTCCCAAATTGAACACCTCCACTCCTTTTCCCATCTTGTCAAACATGAACTGCAACGCCTTCACGTGACCCGTCGCCAAGTCGTAAATGTGGATGTAGTCACGCACACCCGTTCCGTCCGGAGTGTCGTAGTCGTTTCCAAACACACTCAAGAACGGACGACGACCAATCGCCACCTGCTGAATGTACGGCATCAGATTGTTCGGAATGCCGTTCGGACTCTCGCCGATCTCACCACTTTCCTCAACGCACCCATCCAAACCTACCTCTCGTGAGCACCCACCGGATTGAAGTAACGCAGCAGAATCACCGACCACTCCTTGTCCGCCTTCGCCAAGTCCGTCAACACCTGCTCCATCATGTACTTCGTGCGACCGTAAGGGTTGGAAATGCCCTGACCCACCGGAGACTCCTCCGTGATCGGAACTGGATCCGCTCCATACACCGTCGCCGACGAAGAGAAAACTACGTCACACACTCTCACCACACTCACTGATCCGCTTGCAGTTGTATTTGTTCATCACCTCCAACAGATTGAAGGTTCCCGTCAAGTTGTTCTGGTAGTACAGCAACGGCTTCTGACATGACTCACCCACCGACTTCAGTGCTCCGAAGTGAATCACTGCGTCAAAGGGTCCACGCTCTTCAAACACACGCTCCACCGACGACTTATCGTTCAGATCCGCCTACACTCTGATTACACCCACCCAAACCCACCTCCATCAAATACAGACGATCCTCATCCACTCCAGCCAACTTCTTCGTCGCCTCGTGTGCCTTGCGACTACTTTCCTTAACACACTCCTATTCTACCTCGAGTTGCAGAAGTTATCCAACAATGTCAACTTGTAACCACATTTCAATAACTCAATACTCGTGTGAGAAGCAATGTAACCGTTTCCTCCTATTCATCAGTTTCTATCCAATTCTCTCACCCGTCAATAAGATGCGTTTTTCCATTTCTTTTAATAAAGAAAACAACGGATGAGGGATTTGCAGACGATTTTCTACCTCATCCGGACTTTTTCCCACCTATCAACCATTTCCTTTCCTTCAACAAACAACACACTAAAGAAGATATGCCACTGCTCCACACATGCGACTTCCCACAAACGCACCCGAACCCGGATACAAATACGTTCCCAGACTTGCTCCGATTCCTTCCGACAGAATTGCCAACACGCAGACGATCAGATTCCGCAAACTCTTCTTCCCAAACGAAGTCGACGCATTCTTCTTACTCGGTTTCATTCCCAACAGCTTCACCTCCTTCTTCTCCTTTCGTTGACGCAGCCACGAAAACAACAAGTATGTTTCCTCCACCAAAAACACCGACAGGTGGTATACGAAACTCACACGGATCCCTGTGAAAAACATCGACACTGCCGCCTCCGAGTGACCCAGTCGCTCTTCTTTCCGCAACGACGATTCCTTCACATCTACTCCGTCACTCTCCACAAGCACAACACACTCTTGAACATCTTGTGAGTGAACGCAGGATCACCCCGAGCCACGATCGCATGCTCCACTACGCGCTCCATCGTACTCACACACATGTCCCGAATGATCAATCGCTTGCAATTCTCCACAATCTCCTCTTGGGTCTCTCTTCCACTCAACCAACACCGCCAATCTCACTTCTTCGATATGTCAAAGTCTTCCATATCGTCCATCACCTTGTACGCGAAACCCAGCGGAATCGACTTCAACACAGACAACGTCACTCGATCAGGCAGAAACGCATAGTACAGCGGCTTCAGGGCGGGATTCTCCTTTATCATGCCTTCCTTCAACAAACACCAACACACATATGATACAACTTAGTACGCCTGCGAAGGCTCCGCCTCCTCCTTCTCTTCCTTCTCCTCATCCTCCTTCTCCTCTTCCTCCTCCTCACCTTCCTTCTTCTCAGGAAGCAGCTCCGAATGCACAAACGGCATCACACCTCCCGAAGCAATCGTCACATTGCCCAACAGCGAGTTCAGCTCCTCATCGTTACGAACAGCCAACTGAATGTGACGGGGAATCACACGGTTCTTCTTGCCCTCCTGAGCCACGTTTCCAGCCAACTCCAGAATTTCAGCCGTCAGATACTCCAACACTGCAGCCAAATACACGGGAGCACCTGCTCCAATACGGTCCGCAACACGCATGTCACGCATGTAACGAGCAATACGACCCACGGGGAAGGTGATTCCAGCACGCGAACTACGGCTCTGCGACTTTCCATCGGTCTTGCCACGTCCACCCTTTCCTTTTCCAGCCATTTCGATTCAATAACACAAATATGACCATTTCACTCTTTCCACTCTCCATCAACGAGGAGAAACTAGCGATTCGTGATTCGCCAATCATTTCCTCCCCTTTGAATTCATCGGATTTTGATTCAACCCGCGCGAATAATGATTGATTGGACGCACGAGAAGGATGGAATTCCATTGGCATGAACGAATCGAAGCGCGAATGAACGAGGCGAGGATGGAAATCTCGGGAAAGCGGGTAGAATTCATAATAAGTATCTGTGTGATATTGTGAATGGCGAAAGCTCCTAGCAAGAGTGCAAAGGGAACGAAGTCGAAGGGAGACTTTAATCATCGTAAGAGAAGAAGACTGGAGACGTACTCGTCGTACATCTACCGTGTGCTGAAGCAGGTACACCCCGATGTGGGTATCAGCAAACGTGCGATGGCCATCATGAACTCGTTCGTGAACGATATCTTCGAGAGACTGTCAGACGAAGCCATCAACCTGGCTCGTTACAACAACAAGGCGACACTGACGGGCGCTGAGATTCAGACCGCTGTTCGTCTGCTCCTTCCCGGAGAGCTGGCGAAACACGCCATGTCGGAGGGAAGTAAGTCGATTTCCAAGTATTCCACGACGGGAAGTGCCGAGTAATTCTGATTACTGTTTCCTGTTTCGTTCAAACAAGGCAAAAGACTAGTTACGACCGATCAACTTGGGATCCACGTACAATACGCCGTCACGGTACTTGCCCGGCTGTTGGTACAAACTCCGCTCACGCTCCTTCGGAGCCTTCTTCACCTTCTTCTTCACCGCCGTCACGATGTGGTTCTGCTTTTCCTACCTATCACGCTTCGCCACACTCATACGAAACGTCGCTCTTGACGAATCTTCTTCGCCTTCACCTCCTCTAAATGACGTCGAATCTTCGTTGGAATGTGACCCTTCTTGTGACGCTATTCCTTCATTCCACTCAACACCACTACGATCGCTCCCAGCTTCTCCAATTCGTATTCTCTCTTCGCTTTCCCTTCCAACGCTGACTTCGCTACACACTCAAACTATCCAATCGATCATACAAAACTCCACAATCTCATCATAGTGATCCTTCACATTAAACCCATCCACACTCTTCTTCTCTCCATTTCCATTCTTCTATATTCATCATTTCCTCCATCCAACACACTCTCTCCTTCCACACTCTCCCACCACTCTCTCGTCGATGCTTCTCATCCGGATCTTCAAACACAAACACTTTCGCCTCCTTTCGATTCCCCTCCTTTGACATCCAACAAACAATACCACTCATTCATACACAACAACACCTTCCCATACACTTTCTCCTCCTTCATCACCTTCATCGCCCGATTCGCATCCTTCAATCCAAACCGCTTGTACACATGACTGTGCAAATCCCCCTTCGCGTACAACTCACACAACTCTCTCACACACTACCTTCCATCCACACTCCCATCCCTACCTCATCCACCACACGCGGCTTGTTCTTCAAGTACCCTCCCAAATACACTCCAATCGCACTCACATTCTTCACCAATAGGTGGTTCGCTGGAATCCGCTCGATCGATCCTCCCGAAAAACCAACCACCACCAACCCTGTTGTCAAGAACACACCCATGCAACCAACAGGATATGACTGTCGAAATGAACACTCCGCAACAACTCCTCGCAAAACAGCGCGTCCGTCCCAACCGTGTCAAACACCACGTCACTCCCACCCTGACTCACATTCCCTTCTTCCTCCTACCAACGCCTTGATCTCCTGCCGGAACGACGGAGTCGCCAACGAATCAATCACATGCACCTTCCCACGAGGATACTTCGTCCTCACCAACTCCTCCACATACTTCTTCTGCTCCTCTCCACGAACAATACACACTGTCTACGTTTCACTTCACTCCAATCCACCACTTCATTCCCACTCGCCACACTCAACTCCAACGCCGCCAACCCCGTCCCGCCCGCCGCTCCACTCACCGTCACCAAATCCCCCTTCTTCATCCCACCACGCACTTTCAAACCCAACGCCGCCGTACAAAAGTTGATCCCCAACGAAGCCATCGCATCCAGTGGAACCGTCTACTTCTCACACACTCTTATTCCGTACCTCTGGAATGCGGAAACAACGATTCCCATCGATCACACACTCCTCCGAATAACCACCACTCCCCGAAAACAAACAGTACACGCGATCACCCACATCCACCGCACACGCACCGTTCTTCTCAATCACACAACCACACACCTCCAAACCCGGAATGAACGGAGGACGCGACTTCTCTTGGTACTTCCCTTCACAAGCCAACAAATCTACTTTGCCAATACTCCACAATTCTACCAGCATAATTGATTCCCGCATACTCTGTCTTGATTCGAACCTCACCTTTCCCCAATTCCTTCCTCGCATTCTCTCTCAACACCAGCGGACTTCCATACGCCTCACAAACCATCGATTTCTTATCATCAACCAACCCAAGCTCCCTTCTACGAAACTACGTTTCCAAACAGTCCCTATCGACAAAGGATGATGAGTGAAATGAGAAAACATCAACCTTCCTCCACACTCCAATTCTGTCTGATTCTCTTATTACCTCATTCTCCGAACAAACATCAAACCAACTACACAACTACACGCGAGACTCCTTCTTCAACGCCTTCGGTCCCGATCTCACCACACGCATCCTCGGATGACGACGACGATTCACCACCACCACCGCGATCGTCGCCACCACCACAATCACCACCACACCTACAATCAGCGAGGGAACCACCATCTTCCCCCCAACGCCTCGACCACTCTTCCCTCCCGAATACAGCGAATTGTAGATCGAACTGATCATCGGATTCCCGTTGCGGAAATCGTCATTGTCCACCGCCCACAGCATTCCGCCAAGCAGATTCTCGCTCTTTATGTACTCCACCTTGTACACGATCGAGTTCGGATCCTCGTACGAGTACCACTGGTCGCCCTTCTGAACGTACATCGTCGTCGTCGTCGCGTCGAACGCAGTCACGCCTCCCGAGTTGATCACCGTCAGCGCCTCGATGTAGTTCAACACGCCCTCCTGCTGTGTGTCCTTCATCGGATCGCAACCACGAATCGCTGGAGCACCCAGCGTCTGACCAGGCGCACTACTCTCCAGAGTCCAGCCGCGACCGTATGCCGCCAATCCCATCACAATCTTCTCCCGAGGCATTCCCTTCGATATCCAGTACTGAATCGCATAGTCGCCCGTGTAATACTCGTCGATCGAACCAGGCTCGTATTCGCTCGGAGGATACAGTCCGCTCGCCGCTCCCGTCTTCGTCTCCCACTGACCATGCAGGTCGTATGTCATCACAGACACGTAGTCCACGTAATCGCGGATGCGAGGAATGTCGTACCCAGTGTCAATCTTGTCGTATCCAGCTGCCACCGCCAGCGTCAGCAACAGTCGCGTCTTTCCCGTTCGAGACGCCTCCGCATCGATCGCAGCACGCAACTCCTGCACGAACGACACGAAGTTCTCCTTGTCCTGAGGACGACCGCCCAACTCCTCCCAGCCGGGATACTCCCAGTCCACGTCGATTCCATCGAAGTCGTGTTTGCGAACCCACGAGATCATCGAGTTGATACACGTCGCTCGATTCGACGCGCTCTCCGCCATCGTCGTGAAGATGTCCTTGAACTCCTCCTTGAAGTTGAAGTTCCAGCCTCCAAACGCCAACAGCGTCTTACACTTTGGATTCTTCGCTCGAATGTGTTTGTTGAATCGGTGGTACAAACCCTGTGTTGGGTTCCATTCATTCACGTCGTTCCACTCCACCTGCTCCACCTGCCACGTGTCTCGTGCGATATAGGCGAAGGCGTACACCAAGTGAGTGAACTTTGTGGGATCAATGTTCTCGGGGAAGTACTGGCTCGTTCCTCCTCTGTACTGAGACCAGTTTGTGTAGTAGCCGACGAGGAGTTTGGGAGTGCTGGGTGATGTGGTGGGAGCAGTGGTGGGTTTGATGGTGGGTTTGACAGTGGGAGCAGTGGTTGGCTTCACAGTGGGAGCAGTGGTGGGTTTGACAGTGGGAGCACTCGTCGGCTTCACTGTCGGACACGCTCCACAATCCTCAGGACAATTCTCACAGTCCTCATTGCCGTCACACACACCATTTCCACAATACTCCGACGGAACACCTCCACAATCCACATCACGACACACATCCACATTCTTGTCCACAATGTTCCCATTGTAACACACTCCGCCATCCAGTATGCTGTACACTGGAGACATCGAACCATACACACACTGATACACATACCCACAACAGTTGTGAGGATAACACTGGAAACCAATGTCGCCAACACCACAAGTCGGCTCGGGAAGAGGAGTCGGCTTCACTTCCGAACACTCACCACAATCCTTAGGACAACTGCTACAGCTCTCGTAGATGGCACACACACCATCGCCACACGAAGCGGGAATCGACTTCTCACATGTCACTCCCATACACCGACTGTCACTCGCGCTGATCTGACTGCCATCGTAACATACTGTGCCCGATGGAAGATTGCTCGGACCAAATACTCTACCATTCAGACAAACATAGTACTGGTCGCAACAATTCGACGGGTAGCATTGTGGACCGTTCTCCTTGTCGGTACATGACGGAGGATCCAGAGGTCGTTCCGGATACGTCTTACAGTCAGCGGGACAATTCGCCACCGTCTCGCCTTCTTCGCACACTCCATTTCCACAAGAGGATGGTGTGGTTGGTTTCACTGTTGGTGCCACCGTAGGAACACTCGTCGGCACCACATCCCTCCCATCATACACACTCCCATAACGCTTCAGATAGTCACGAAGACGCGACGACGGCAACTCGCTCCACGCATGCGCCTCGGGAGCAATCGCACTCATGAACGACCACTTCACCATGTTCTCCAACGTCGGACCATAAAACTCCTCCTTCTTCGGCAAATACGCGCGAATCACAGCCAACAACAAACGCCAGTCGTAACGGAACGATATGCCTCGAGCCGATGAATCCTTCGCCTTACGATGACTCAGTATCACCGGATACACTTCACGGACCTTCGATCTCATTCCCGACCAATCAATCGAATCGTGAATTCCAACCACCGAGTCGTACGGATACGTCTCGTGTAACTTGTCCACGAACCATAACACATCCTCCAGCGAAATCCAGAAATCGTACACCTCGCGAGCACCATTCAACAACTGACACACGTTGTTGATGTCCGTGCTGTGACCGCCATATCCGTCCAACTTACAGTCCGTTATCGGATTCTTGTCCACCGTACACTTCGACGTGTCCATCTTACTCCACAAACCACGATTGTACGTGTACATCACGCCTGCAAACTCCAACGCGTCCTCCGCCTCCTCGTTCCCGTTACGAAGATCCCACCCTGGTCGCATTCCCTGCTTCGTCATTTGCATCACGATGTTGTGGCGGAAGTGGAGATCCAAACACGACAACACGATCGCCTTGTAGAAATCGCCCGTCATCGAGTCGTGATACGCTCGGAACGCATTGTAGTCCGTCAGCAACTCATTGTCCGAAACATACTTCGGTTTCCGATCACGCACCGGCGTGCTGCTGTCTCCGAAATAGAACCGCTGAGGAAGCACTGACACGTCTGTCGACATCGCAGGCGTCTCCACTTGGAACGGACCATCCTTATTCCCGTCGATAAACAACGAGTCGTTCGACAGAGTGTTGAAATGGTCGTCCTCCTTGTCCACAATAAAGTAACTGTTGTCCTTCTCGGGATACAACGCCGTCGCAAACGTCTCCTTCGCCGCCAATCCCATCATCACATGAGGACTGATTCCGTACTGGTCCTGTCCGTACGCTAAAAACATACCGAAGTACTTGTCGGGAAGGCGAATCTTCACCGTCGTCACACTCACCGTCGTCGTTCCACTCGGACGACCGATCAGCATCTGTGTGTTCTGATCTCTCCACTGGGGATGGTAACTGCAACCCATCTTGTTCAGAGGCTGGTGAGCTGACGCGTCATCATATGAGGGAATCCGCATCACCTCTTCCACTTCTGACAACAGATTCGAGGGATTCAGATTCAACGCATAGTTTCCATGATCTGTCGTCTTCAAACGGAACTGACCCGTTGCCTCGTCTTCTCCAGCATTTCCAGGATTACTCCCCGAATCACTTCCTGAGTCACTTCCCGAATCTCCGGGAACACCACTTCCCCAGTCAGGATACTCGGAAGGACAATCCACTGAGCCACACTCCGAAGCCAACACCACTCCATTTCTCTTACAATTCGTACCGTTTGCACTTTCCTACACTATCAATCCATTTCTTCCATTACCTGAGGAGGATACAACACTCCATTCACACACTGAACAAACCATCCACAACAATCCACAGGATAACAAACGATACCCGAAAATGATTTCGTGCATTGGTCCCGATTGTCCGAAGCACTTTTCACTAATACACTCAATAACACAATACCAAACCAAATCGATTCAATTCTACCTTTCATTCCAACTATAGAAACAATAATGACTCACTCTTCCCAAACACGCCCTCCATCTTCGTGTTGCCGTTTCGTGTTCCAACCATTCTGTTATCCCCACTTCACACCAACCCTTTCATCCAACAAACACACCATTCCAACAATACTCTGACACAAACCTAACTCAGCTCCTGTACAGGCTCCTCCATCGGGGCATTCTCCATCTGCTCTTCCATGCCCACCTCCTCCTCGATCGTTGCCTCCTGGTACTGCTGGTACTCCGTGATCAGGTCGTTCAGGTTGCTCGACGCCTCCGTGAACTCCATCTCGTCCATTCCCTCGCTCGTGTACCAGTGCAGATACGCGCGTCGACGGTACATCGTGTTGAACTGCTCCGACACGCGCGAGAACACCTCCTGGATCGCCGTGTTGTTTCCCAGGAACGTCGTCGCCATCGGCGTGCCCTCGGGCGCCACGCTCGCCACCGACGTCGTGATGTTGTTCGGAATCCACTCCACGAAGAACGGCTGGTAGCGCTGGTGCATCTCGCTCATGCACTCGTCCACGTCGCGCGTCGCCACCTTCCCTCGGAAGATCGCCGCCGCCGTCAGATAGCGACCGCGACGCGGATCGCACGCACACATCATGTTCTTCGCGTCGAACTGCTGCGACGCCAGCTCCGCCACCGAGTACTGGCGGAACGCGCTCGTCGCCGCGTTCGTCAGCGGCGCGTAGCTCGTCAGGAAGAAGTGCAGGCGGGGGAACGGAATCAGATTCACCGCCAGCTTCCGCAGGTCGCTGTTCAGCTGACCGGGGTACCGCAGACACGCCGTGATGCCCGACATCGCCTTCGACACCAGCTCGTTCATCTCCGAGAACGACGGCGTCTTGATGTTCAGCGACTGCATGCACACGCTGTACAAAGCCTCGTTGTCCAACACCACCGTCTCGTCCACGTTCTCCAACAACTGGTTCACTGCCAGCGTCGTGTTGTACGGCTCCGTTATCGTGTCCGATACGTTCGCCGACGGGAACACCGAGTACGTCATCACCATGCGATCAGGATAATCCTCCTTCAGCTTCGACAGCAGCAGCGTTCCCATTCCAGAACCCGTACCTCCTCCAAGCGAGTGCGTCATCTGGAATCCCTGCAGACACTCACATGCCTCCGCCTCGTGACGAATCACGTCCAGACACTGCTCCACCAGCTCCGCTCCCTCCGTGTAGTGTCCCTTCGCCCAGTTGTTTCCGGCGCTGTTAATTCCGTAAACGAAGTTGTCGGGCTTGAACATCTTACCCACTTCCGTCGCTCGGATCGCGTCCATCGTTCCGGGCTCTCTGCCTATTACTACACACTCCCAACACTACAAATCCACCAACACCGCACGAGGAACGCAACGACCGTTCATCGCCTGGCTGTAGAACACGTTCAGATCGTCATTCGCCTCCACGTGGGCAACTCCGTTGCTATCAATGTGATGCTCCTTGTTTATCACCTCCCAGAACTTGGTTCCGATCTAAGCCCCTTACGGCTCCACTCTCCGCACATACCTGGTTACCGCATTGTCCAACCTGCAAATGGATGATTTCTCTCATTGTCGAGTCCTCAGAGAATAAGATCGTGATTCAAAAACCGACAGCGGTTTCGAGTGCCCGAATTCCCTGCTTCTTTTTCCCTCTTCCATTGAAACCGCTTCCTCTCTTTCCCAAACACAACCGATATTCAACAAACAAAATAGGATCGTTTCGCTAATTAGAACATGCCAAAAATGTCATCCCTACCCATCATCTCCTCTCCCCATACTCACGTGTAGCCCTTGTTCGCAGGCGCAGGAGCAGCGGGAGCAGCCTCCTCCTCCTCTTCCGCCTCCGCCTTTCTGCGAGCTCCACGAGCACGACGACGTCTTCCACTCTCTGGAGGAGGAGCAAGGGAACCGTCGGCACCCACCTCCACCACGTCATCTACCTTCTTCTTGTTGTGTCTCTGCAAATGAGCCATTCCTCTCCATCTCTCACTCTCTTGTTCTTGATCGCCACGTCCACGTGGAGAGTCTCACCGTCCTGAAGCGAGTAGTCCTGCTCCTCCTCGTCCGAGAGATCCTCGGGCTCGTCCAGATACTTCTTGTACTCCTGGAGAGCAATCTTGAAATCCAGAGCCTCCGATCTCTCCTGGAAACCAATACCGATGTACGCCTTCTTGCGGTCCTTCTCGATACGCATCACGAAATAACGAGAAGAATCCAGCACGGGCTCGATCACAGAAGGACCGTCGTCACGGACCATAGTCGAAGCAAACACCTTCTTTTTATCGTCCACCAGCTCGATGTAGCACGCCTTTCCACGCAGAACGACGTCCAGAGAGCCGAACCAGATCTGGTTCGTCCAACCGGCAGCACGGTATCCCATACCCGTGTTTCTAGGGGGAATCTTATACACGTAGCATCTGCGGATGTGACACAGATTCTGCTCGAAAATATCGTCGTCTTGCATTCTGTTTCTACACCATGTTAGATACAGTCACTGCAGAAGGATGCAAAACGCTTCTTACCCTAACGGATACAAAAATCCATACACAACAAGGAGACGGCGTTGCGGGAATGCTCACGTTTTGGCGGGTGCCCTTTTGCCTTTCGGATAATCGTTTTTGAAGGATATTCTACTTCTTGCAACATGACAGACGTTAATAGTGGGCGCTTTTGGTCCTGAAACCATGGTTGTAGGCGAGTCGAAGGATGTTTCCGAGATTCCTCTGGGAAAGCGAATCGAGTCATTCGAGTCGGAAGAATCAAGCGACGTCATGACGGAAATGCGAACGCAAAAGAAAGTTAAGAAGACTCCCAAAACGGGATCGATGGAGGGGTTGCTCTCCCAGTATATCGAAACAAATGACTACAGCCAAATCGACAACGTCCTTTCTATTGATGATGAGCGAGTCCGGTGTGGTTGGTGTGTGTGAACGTAGACTGTGAATCAGACAATCAAGCGTCTGGAAGTGCGCTGTGTGTTCCCGCTGTTGGACATTATTGTGATGAAACTGGAAGCCAATCCTCGTGTAGTCACTATTCGCATATCTGAAGAGTAGAGGGGTTCTGCTCTGCTGAAGTGGATCCGCGCGCTGTTCCAGTACCATAGTGCCTTTATGATGTCCGTTCCGGATGGATCCAAGCGCTTCCAGTACTTGAAGAAGTTGCTGGAGAATCGCAGCAGTTCGTTTAAAAAGATGATGCGTCTACGGGGAAGACTCGATTTGATACTGACACACGCACGGTCTGTCTCTAATCAGGACACTGACTTTTCGCAGGCGTTGATTCCTCTGGTCGAGGTGGATGAGAAACCGGAATCAGAGAGCGGAGATGAGGAAGTGGAGCATGAGTTTAGCGAGGAGGAATCGGAGTAGATGGTTTTATCTCTTTACATGTGTGCTTTTGTTTCTTGTATTTTCATACTAACGTTACCAGAAACACGGAAAATGTAGTCTGGAGAGGAACTGTCATTGTTTTCCTCTCTTTGGATTATTACTGACAGAATAATCTCTACTATGGGAGCACATTCAGATTCTTCGGAAAGGAGTTCTTATCACCATTCCCATCATCGTTTGGAGTTGGATCTGTTTATCATGTATAGATACAAAATGTAGACTGACAAGTGAGGTAGATTGACCGTTTGTTCGCTTGTAATCGATAGCAAAGAGCGCGTCGTTCTATTATTGTTTCCAATATCCCTCCGTCCCTTCAGCGAGTATGGTGTATATTGGATTCTGAAACCAAGAAACACATCATCGCCGGCTTCTCCGTGTGTGGACGGATCCGGTCGTGTGAACTCCGTACTGCGTTTGCGTTGACTCAGTTTCTTATCGGTAGATCGGGTCCCGGACGATCCTTCGTCGTTGAGTATCGGAATCCAATGTCCGCTGTACAGGCAGTGACGTGTCTCAACGGTCACTTATGCGGAGGAAGCCAACTTGGAGTGACCCTTTCCCAGCCGGTTCGGACATCTTCCGAAAACGACTTGACTTCAGAAGACTCCGTGTTTGTTAGCGTGAGTTTTGCTATATAGCCTTCCCATCTACATTTCAAACATCGATGCTGCGGTTTCCATAGGAGCTCTAGAAGTCGTTTTCATAACGTCTGTTAACAATAGAGTTTGTTCCGGGCCTTTGGAAAGATCAATCTCTGTAAGGCTCTTTCTCCGATGGAACAGAGCTATTCGGCGACGATCCACTTTGCACGGTCGTCGGACGGAATGAAAGCAATGAAGGTACTATTGGGAGGAATGTGAGAAGGAGGCAATGAACCACTTTTCCCTGAAGGGCCGTCCTCTCCAGATATCCGATAAACGGTCGGATGTTGTTGCAGAACCAGATTCCGTTCCCGCACCCGTTGGCGTTGGGTATGTCGATTACCGACGGAAGAAAGCCGGTAGCGATAATGATATCCAAAACGTTGCTCTTCTTTCTGTATACTACGTAGAGCTGCATCGTCTTGGTTACCGGCTTTTCCGATGGCGTCGATGTTCGCGATTCTTCCACAATTCAAGAGATCAAACGGATATCAGTCGAGCATGGAAAGGTACATTTGGTGGTGACATACTTATATCAGTTAAAGGATATCAAGTATGTTAAAGTGAATGGAGAGAAGCGCGTGTTTCTTCGCTTTGCAAACGCGTACTCGGCCAATGTGGTACATGTTTTTCCGTTTCTACATCGAAGGCATCCAAGGGACTCTCAGGAATCCTCTTCGGAGGATGTCATCTCTCCGCTCGCCAGTACGACGCCAAACAATACGTGCTGAACATCTATTCTTCTTCTCCTGTTTCCAACAAACAATCGAATTCATAGGAATGTCAGGA
>OLNF01001891.1_pt1 | contig 17302 bp, 13 predicted proteins | sample 1673061 | NCBI WGS metagenome assembly OLNF01 (sample SAMEA3136751, study PRJEB25190) | human gut metagenome | reverse complement strand
GCAAGGGGAAATTTTCCCCTTGACCCCTTTCGCGCGATTGAGTTGTTTTCTCTTTCCTACCCTTTCCGCGTGTTAATCCGTCAGGCGCTCCTTTGTCTCGCGTCCTTCGCGCAAAAGTTTCCGCATCCCTTCCCTATCCTCATCCCGCAGCGCGTCCCGATATTCCGTCACCCTCTGCACCAAGTCCTCCACCACCGGCAGGAGTGCCTCCCGATTATCAAAAAACAGCTCCGTCCACATATCCTCATTCAGCCTTGCCACGCGGGTCATATCCGCGAAGCTCCCTGCCGAGAACCCGCGGTGCTTATCCGCCAGCGGGCACTTCACATACGCGCTCGACACGACATGCGCCAGCTGCGACGTATACGCAATCATCTCGTCATGCGTCTTCGGCGTCGTGAACTGCACACGCAGGAAGCCCAGTTTCATGAAAAAGTCGCGGGCGCGCTGCAAAACCGCCGGGTCATCGTCGCCGTGACCGCACAGAATCATCGACGCATGGTCGAACAGATCATCGCGGGCGTACTTGAAGCCGCTGTACTCGCGCCCCGCCATCGGGTGTCCGCCGATGAAGTGCCACGCATACTGCTGCGATACGGGAAACAGCGCGTCGCAAATCACCTGCTTCACGCCGCCGCAGTCAATCACAAGGCTGTCGGGCTTAAAGTCCGCCGCGTGCGCGGTCACATAGTCGATAATCCCCTGCGGGTACAGGCAGATCAGCACAACATCGCACTGCGGCAGCGTCTCCGCCGTCAGTTCGCCGTCAATCGCCTCCATCAGGAACGCGCGGCGCATCGTGTCCGCATTCTTGTCCGTGCCATAAACCGTGTACGGCGTGTGGAGCTTGATGGTTTTCGCGAGTGACCCGCCAATCAGTCCCAAGCCGACAATACCTACATTCTGCATGAAAAAAATCCTCCGTTCTTCTGCACTCCCGTTTCAAGGAATGCGCTGCAACGGAGGATTTCGACGTATCATGCGTTTTTTCCTGCTGATTTACGCCTGAACCGTGGCTTTCTGCTGCTTTTTCTGCTTCTTCGCCGGCTGCTCGCCAACTTTTGGGACGTGGTATTCGCACTTTTCGTCAAAGCGGACGGATTCCGGCGGCTTCTCCAGTTCTTCCGGATGATTGAGCAGATACGACATCGTGCCGAAGAACGCCGCGTAGTGCGCGCCGGAGCAGACGCGCTCATCCGCCGTGATGCCGATGGGCAGGAAGCGCTTCATGCGCGCCTCGCCCTTCTCCACCACGGCAACCTTCTCCACGGTACCCATGCCGAAGAACAGCGTAACCGAACCGAAGTTGTAGATGTGGTGGTTGACGTGATGCAGGCCGATGGAAGCGTTGTTGGTGATATACATGCTGGTATGGAAGGGCAGCTCGTCCAGCAGTGCGCCGGGACAGAGCCCGTAGCGATCAAGCAGGCGAACCAGCGCGACGATGCCCGTTGCCAGACCCGGCACGACCAGCACCGCTTTCGCCAGCTTATCCGCAAAGTTCTTCTTGTCCTCGCCGCGGTTGGCGTTGATGACCTTTTCCATGCGGTCGCGCACGTCGTAGATGGTGTCGGTCAGGTCGTACTTCACCTTCACCGCCGCCTCGCCCATTTCGGCGTTCTGCGGGTTCTTGAGCATCGTGAAGGACACGGCGCACATGTTCCGCGCGAAGAACTGCTTATTGAGAATGAAGCGGTTGATTTCCGGGTGCTGGGACACAGTGCGGACGAACGCGGCGGTAATAATCTGCATGAACGTGATTTTCTCGCCCTTCGCCGCCTGCGCCGCAATGTAGCGCGTCAGCAGCTCATAGTCCACGCGGTGCTGCAGGAAAACCTGCGCGTCGCAGCGCATGGGCATCAGGTACGGCGTAATGCCGACGATGGGGTCAATGGACGACACGCGCCGTCCGTCGGGTCGAAATCCGAACATGGTACTTTCCTCTCTCTCTTGTCCTCGGCTGTCCATCGGAATGAATGAAAAATGAATGATTTCAGCCGCAATTTTATTGTATGGATTTTGGGCGATTTGTCAATAGGGCATCGGCGGATGATTTCGGATGTGCGCAAAAAGGCACTGCCGCGCTGCAGCAGTGCCCATTGCTTTGCCCTTTGACTGGGATTTTTACCAAGTCGCCTTCATGGCCTGTTCCACGCACTTCTGGTGATCTGCATCCACGCGGTCTGTACCGTGGGTCTTGCTGCCGTAGAAGTGCAGGCAGAACTGCCCATCGAAGTTGTTGTCCAGAATTGTGTTTGTGCCGTGGGGTTCGGAGTAAATCGACGCGGCATACACATGCCCGTTGTACTTCACCAGCACTGCGCGGCGGCGCCAGCTGAACGTGCCGCCGTTGATTTTCTTGAGAATCGCGGTATCTTCCGCCGTCAGCGGCTCGGCGTCCATATGGTTGCCGCCGCTCTGCCGGCGCGCGGAGAAAATCAGCCCCGTGCTGACGTCCTTAATCTGGAATACAGCGCCGTTCGGGATGACGTTCTTGCCACCATTGAACCAGTCCAGTCGCTCGGTGGTAATCTTGCCGCTGCTGGCGCTCGCCACGGCGGATTCAATCTTCTTGAGCGTCGCGCTGCCCGCCACGCCGTCCGCCGTCAGACCGTATTTTTTCTGGAATGCCTTGACGGCGCTCTCGGTCGTCGCGCCGAACGAACCGTCGACATACGCCGTGTAGAAGCCCAGCTTCTTCAGGTTGGTCTGCAGCGTCTTGACTGCCGTGCCGGTTGCGCCCTTGCGGAGCGAATCGTCATCGGTGCTGGTATTGCTGTCCGCGTTCTTGTAGGCGGTGTCGAGCTTTTTGAGCGTTTCGCTGCCCGCTACGCCATCCGCCGTCAGGTTATACTTCTTCTGGAACGCCTTGACTGCCGCAACCGTTGTATCGCCGTAGCTGCCATCGACATAGGCGTTGTAGAAGCCGAGCTTTTTCAGCTTCGTCTGCAAATCCTTGACGGCGCTGCCGGTTGCGCCTTTGCGGAGCGAGTCGTCGTCCTTGTCGCTGTCCGCGTTTTTGTACGCGTTGTCGAGCTTTTTGAGCGTTTCGCTGCCCGCCACGCCATCCGCCGTCAGGTTATACTTCTTCTGAAACGCCTTGACCGCCGCGTATGTGCCCGAACCAAACGTGCTGTCCACCGTGCCGTCGTAATAGCCCAGCTTCTTCAGCTTCGTCTGCAAGTCCTTGACGGCGCTGCCGCTGTCGCCCATGCGGAGCGAATCAACGTCCTTGGCGCTGCTCGCGTTCTCGTAGACGCTGTCGAGCTTTTTGAGCGTCTCTTTGCCTGCAATGCCATCCGCCGTCAGGTTATACTTCTTCTGGAACGTCTTGACCGCCGAGACGGTCGTGTCGCCATAATCGCCATCGACATAAGCATCATAATAGCCGAGTTTTTTCAGCTTTGTCTGCAAATCCTTGACGTCGCTGCCAGTGCTCCCCTTTTCCAGCCGCGTCGCGCTGCTGGAAGAACTGGAACTGCTGGCCGTCTTGGTCACGCTGACATACGTTTTATAGACATAGCCGGTGTATTTCCCGTAAGTCACTTTATACCAGCTGCCGCTTTTGCCGAGAACCTCCAGCTTCGTGCCTTTGGGCAGGGTTTGCAGGGCATCGCTGGTCGAGGATGCTTTTTCGCGCAGAATGAGTTTGCGCGCAGTGACCGTCGCCGTATCCGCCAAGGCGGAGGAACAGCCCAGCAGCATCAGCGCCACCGCGCCGGACAGAAGCCGCCGCAGACCGGAATTCATCATGGGGAAATCACTCCTTTCCGTACAGCCTGATTTTATTACAAAATTGTTTCATTGTCAAGAGGCTTTTTCCCTGTGAATTGTAAATTCTGCGGCGTTTTCGCGGATTTTCCCCTGTTTGATTCGGCAATTATCTGCCCGTTTTCAATATCTATTTTTGTTTTCCCATGAACATGTTTCCGATATTTGATAAAATGTTACGTTTTTGTTGAACGGGTGAAAATTTTTCGCGCCGCTTTGCTGTCCGAGCGGCATTTTGCTGTTCGCCTTGATGAATCGGCGGAATTGTGATATAATGAAAATTGGTGCTTTGTCACCGTTGCGATTTTGATATACTTCCTTCATTATAAGAGGAGTTTTTTCATGGCAAATCAAGCAAATCACTATGATGCGGGCAATATTCAGGTGCTGGAAGGGCTGGAAGCGGTTCGGATGCGACCGGGCATGTATATCGGCACCACCTCGACGCGCGGTCTGCATCACCTGCTCTGGGAGATTGTGGACAACGCGATTGACGAGGCGTCGAACGGCTTTGCGGATGAGGTGCGCGTAACGCTGCACACGGACGGCTCCGCGTCGGTGTACGACAACGGGCGCGGTATGCCTGTGGATGAGCACCCGACCATGCACGTCAGCGGCGCGGAGGTCATTTTCACCGTGCTGCACGCGGGCGGCAAGTTCAACAACGAGAATTACAGCTATTCCGGCGGTCTGCACGGCGTGGGCGCGTCGGTCGTCAACGCGCTGAGCAAGTGGCTGACCGTGGACATCTACCGTGATTTCAGCCATTATGCCATGCGCTTCACAAGTCAGTTCGACGAGAAGAAAGGCAAGGTCATCGCGGGCAAGCCGGACGCACCCTTGGCAAAAGTCGGCAACACACGCAAGAAGGGCACACTCGTGCGTTTTCTTCCCGATGACGCGATTTTCGAGGACGTGCGCTTCAATTACGACACGGTGTTCCGCCGCCTGCAGGAATTGGCGTACCTGAACCGGGGCTTGAAAATCGTCTTTCTCGACGAGCGTGTGAGCGACCCCGCCCGCCGCGAAACGACCTTCCACTACGAGGGCGGCATCATCGACTATGTGCGGTATTTGAACGACGGCAAAACCGTCCTGCACGATCAGCCGATTTACCTCGAAGGACAGAAGGATTCCGTCATCTGCCGCGTCGCCATTCAGTACACCGACGGCTACACCGAAAGCCTTTTTTCCTATGTCAACAACATCCCCACGGGCGAAGGCGGCACGCACGAAACAGGCTTCAAGGCGGCATTCACGAAGATGTTCAACGACTACGCCCGCCGCAACGGCTTCCTGAAAGAAAAGGACAGCAACCTGACGGGCGAGGACTTCCGCGAAGGCTTGAGCTGCGTGCTGACGACGATGGTCAAGAATCCGCAGTTCGAGGGGCAGACGAAGGGGCGTCTGGGCAACAGCGAAGTGCGCCCCGCGGTGGAGGGCATCATCACCCAGCAGCTGACGGACTGGCTGGAGAACCTCAAGAATCAGGAGATTGCCCAGCAGATTGTGCAGAAGGCGATTCGCGCCGCGCAGGTGCGTGAAGCCGCGCGCAAGACCCGCGACAACGCCCGCAAAGCAAATCAGCTTGATGCCGCGCCGCTGGTCGGCAAGCTCAGCGCCTGCCGCGGCAAAAAGGCGGAGGACAATGAGCTGTTCATCGTCGAGGGCGATTCCGCAGGCGGCAGCGCCAAGCAGGGGCGCGACAGCCGCTATCAGGCGATTCTCCCCCTGCGCGGCAAGCCCCTCAATGCCGAAAAGAAGCGGCTGGATCAGGTGCTGAGCAACGAGGAGTTCCGCTCGCTGATTACCGCGCTCGGCACATCCATCGACGAGAATTTCAACCTCGCCAACCTCAAATACAACAAAGTCATCATCCTCTCCGATGCCGATCAGGACGGCGCGCACATCCGCGCCATTCTGCTCACCTTCTTCTTCCGTTACATGAAGGAGCTCGTCACTGGGGGGCATGTGTATATTGGGATGCCACCGCTGTACAAGGTTCAAAAGGGCAGCAAAGTCCTCTATGCCTACGACGACAAGGAGCTGGCGAAGTGCATCAAGGAAGCGGGCAAAGGCTATACGCTCCAGCGCTACAAAGGCTTGGGCGAAATGAACCCCGAACAGCTCTGGGCGACGACGATGGATCCTTCCCAGCGCAAACTGATGCAGGTGACGATTGAGGACGCAGCGCTGGCTGACCGCCGCATTACCATCCTGATGGGCGACAAGGTCGAGCCGCGCCGCGACTACATCATCGAGAACGCCGACTTCAACAAGCCGGATAATTTCGAGCTGCCGGAAGGTCAGCGAGGGGAAGGAAAGTAAGTTATGGCAAAGAAAACAAGCGATAACCGCCCGATTCCCAAGGACGACCCGTCGCGCATCCTGCAAACGACCGTCGAGGACGTGATGCACCAGTCCATGATTCCCTACGCGGAGCATGTCATTCTGGAACGCGCCCTGCCGCGCGTCGAGGATGGCTTAAAGCCCGTGCAGCGCCGCATTCTCTATACCATGATGGAACTCGGCACGACGCCCGACAAGCCGCACCGCAAGTGCGCCCGCATCGTCGGCGACTGCCTGGGCAAATATCACCCGCACGGCGATTCCTCCGTGTACGACGCGCTCGTGCGCATGGCGCAGGACTTCTCCATGCGCGGGCCGATGGTCGATGGGCACGGCAATTTCGGCTCCATTGACGGCGACAGCGCTGCCGCCATGCGTTACACCGAGGCGCGCATGACGCCCCTCGCGCTGGAAATGCTGCGCGACATTGAGAAGGACACCGTGCCGTTCCGCCTGAATTTCGACGACACGCTCAAAGAGCCGGACATGCTGCCCGCGCGCTTTCCGAATCTGCTCGTCAACGGCGCGAGCGGCATCGCGGTAGGGCTGGCGACGAACATCCCCCCGCACAATCTGGGCGAAAGCATCCGCGCGGCGATTGCTGTGATGGAGAATCCGGACATTCCGCTGGATGAGCTGATGAAAATCATCCCCGGCCCGGACTTCCCCACCGGCGGCGTGCTGGTGAAAAACGAGGAAATCCGCAGAGGCTATGAGACCGGACGCTCGAAGCTGTCCCTGCGCGCGCGCGTGCATGTGGAGGACGGTGTGAACGGGCGCAAGCTGCTTGTCATCACGGAAATCCCCTACATGGTCAACAAAGCCGCGATGCTGGAGAAGATTTTGAAGCTGTCGGAAGAAAAGAAGGGTCAGCTGCAAAACATCTACGACATCCGCGACGAATCCGACCGTGAGGGAATGCGCGCCGTCATCGAGCTGAAGAAGGACGCCGACCCGGACAAAGTGCTGAAAGTGCTCTACAAGTATTCGGACTTGCAGGTCACCTTCGGCGTGAACATGGTCGCCATCGCCGAGGGCAAGCCCGTGCAGATGGGGCTGAAAACGATGCTGGGGCACTTCATCCGCCATCAAAAAAACGTCATTACCCGCCGCACGGAGTACGACCTGAAGCAGGCGAAAGCCCGCGCGCACATTTTGCAGGGGCTGATGATTGCGGTAGACAACCTCGACGAGGTCATCGCGCTGATTCGCTCCTCAAAGAACCCGAAAGAAGCGAAAGCCCGCCTGATGGAGCGCTTCGAGCTGTCCGACGCGCAGGCACAGGCAATCTTGGACATGCGCCTGCAGCGCTTGACGAATCTGGAAATCATCGCCCTGCGCAAGGAGTACGAGGACATCCTGAAGCTCATCGACCGCTTGGAGGGCATCCTGCACAGCGAGAAAAAGCTCTTGGCGGTCATCCGCAAGGAATTGCAGGAGATTGCCGAGGAATTCGCCGACGAGCGCCGCACGACCATCGAAAAAGCGGACGAATCCCCGCTGGAAGTCGAGGAGGAAGCCGCCGCGCCGGAGGAAGTCATCGTGGCGTTCACGGGCGCGGGGCAATTGAAGCGCATGAATCCCGCGCTCTACAAGAAAACGCCGCTCCCAACCCGCGCGGAGGACGACAAGGAGTTCGCCGACTTCCTGTTCATGGCCAAAACAGACGAGACGCTGCTCATCTTCACCGACCGCGGCAACTGCTATCCCCTGCCCGTTGCGTCGCTGAACGAAGTCAAGCCCAAGGATCGCGGGCAGCTGCTTTCAGGCGTGCTGGCTGGGCTGGAGGACGACGAGAAGGCGCTGTGGATGACGTGCATCCGCATGGCGGACGTCGGGCACCTGCCGGACATTCTCTTCATCACCCGTCAGGGCATGGTGAAACGTACTGCCGCCGCCGATTACGATGTACGCAGCAAGAAATTCGCCGCCGTGAACGTGAAAGACGGCGACCGTCTGCTGACAATTCTCTCCGCCGCCAGTCGCGACGACCTGCTGTTGTTCACCCGCAGCGGCCTGTGCATCCGCTTCTCGCTCGACAGCGTGCCGGTGCAGGGGCGCGTCGCCGCCGGGGTGCGCTGTATGCAGGTGGAGGACGGCGACGAGGTCATCTGGTGCGGGCAGCTGCAAGACAGCGACCAAATCGTGCTGCTGACCGACCGCGGCTACGCCAAACGCCTGCTCTCCGTCGATTTCGAGAAGCAGAACCGCAACGGCAAGGGCGTGAAGTCCTTCTATTTCAACAAGAATGGCAGCAACGGCAAACAGCTTGCGGGCGTGGTGCGGTTGGAGAAGGACGATCACCTGATTCGCGTGCAGCAGGCGAAATCCCCCGCGACGCTGGTGGAGCGCGACGCGGTGCGCCTGCAAGGCAAGCAGGATCGCGGAACGCCGCTGGTTATCGCGGTGATGGACGACGTGGTGACAGGGGCGGAGCTGTTGGAATAACAGCACCCGCATGGCGCCGAAAAAAGGGTCAAGGGGCAATGCCCCTTGCGGGGTTAAGGGGCGGCGCCCCTTATGGGGCTTGGGGCAACGCCCCAACTGTTGCTCCGTTAAACCTACTCAAAGAGGAAAAACAAGTCCGGCAACTTCGCCGCAGGCAGCGAAGCGTCCCTGCGCACAAACTAAAAAACTTCCAATAAAAATCAAGTAGCATCCAGAGGCGAACGCCGAAGGAGTTCAGAGGGCGATCGCAGACTTCGTCTGTTTTTATGCCCTCTGGAACTCGCGGAAGTTACCACTATGGAAATGAAGTCAACTATGCCTATCCGCATAAGCATCCAACTGCTTCATAGTTGGCTTTTCCCCTTGCAACAAGCGCCAAAACGTGATATGATGAGGACGAATGACGGAGGTGAACGCGTATGAATTCGCGCAACTCTTTTTCCTCGCTGACCATTACGCAGCTGGTGATTCACCTCACCGGCGCCCTGCTGGAACTCTACGCCGATGACACGCAGGAAATCCAAGTCATGGCATCCGGTGACGACCACGATATGAAGGCGGTTTCGCTCGCCCAGAACGGCGATACGCTGACGCTGGAGCAGTCCGCCGCTGCACTCTCTCCCTTGCCGCTCAGCGCCCGCTGGCTGCAAGTGACCGTCCGCATTCCGCGCACGTGGAAGGGACGGGTCGAGATTCGCACGACGTCCGGCAGCGTGCATGTCCGCGGTTTGCAGGTCAGTGACCTGTCCGTGGAGTCTCTCTCCGGCTTCGTGATGCTCTCCGACTTGAGCAGCCTGAGCCTGAAGGTCAAGAACGGCAGCGGCGACATTGCCGGCAGCGACTTGTCCGGTCAGGATTGCAGCCTGTTCACGACGACGGGGATGCTCTGTCTGGAGCGCCTTGCGTTTCTGAACATCTCGCTATCCTCGGTCAGCCGGGGCGCAATGCTCTCTTTTGCGGAGATGTTCTCCACCTTCAAGGGCGGCTCGGTCGCAGGCGGCATCAGTCTGGAGATTCCCGGCGCGCAGTGTGACGCCATTCTTCGCTCGGTGTCCGGGCGGCTGCTGACGGACGGCGTATCCATCGTCAATGGCGCACCGTCTGTCCGCGTGACGACGGCTTCGGGCAACCTGACCATCCGGCGGATTTCCCCGGAGAAACTGACAGAAAACGAATAATTAGGAGGACGATTTTTATGGCACGACAGAACTTTGGCTTCGGCGGCGGCGCGAACATGCAGCAGCTCATGCGTCAGGCGCAGAAAATGCAGCAGGCGATGACGGACGCGCAGGAAAAGCTGGATGCGCAGGAGTACGAAGCGCAGTCCGGCGGCGGCGTGGTAAGCGTAAAGGTGAACGGCAAGCGCGAGCTGCTGTCCCTGACGATTGACCCCAAGGTCGTTGACCCCGACGACGTGGAAATGCTGCAGGACCTTGTGATGGCGGCGGTGAACGAAGCGCTGCGCAAGGGTGAAGCAAACCGCGAAGAGACGATGAACAAGATGGCGCCCGGCATGGGCGGCATGGGCGGTCTGTTCTGATGCCCGGACAAATCGAACCGATTGAGCGGATGGTGTCGGAGCTGTCTCGGCTGCCCGGCATCGGTCACAAGACGGCGGCGCGGCTGGCGTACCATATCGTCGGGATGCCGCTGGAGGATGTTCACGCGCTGGCAGCAGCGCTGTGGCAGGGACGCAAGGCAATTCGCTACTGCGACGTGTGCGGCAATTTTTCCTCCGCTGAAAAGTGCGCCGTGTGCGCGGATGAAAACCGCCATAACGGGCAAATCTGCGTCGTGCGCGACCCGCGCGATGTGGCCGCCATGGAGCGGATGCACGATTACCACGGGCTGTACCACGTCCTGCACGGCACGCTGTCGCCGATGGACGGCATCGGGCCGGATGATATACACATCAAGGAACTGATGACGCGCCTGCAGACCGAGCCGGTCAGCGAAGTGATTCTGGCGACGAACCCCGACATCGAGGGCGAAGCGACCGCAACCTACATTGCGCGGCTCATTAAGCCCATGGGCATCAAGTGCACCCGCATTGCCCACGGCGTCCCCGTCGGCAGCGACCTTGAATACGCCGACGAAGTGACGCTCTCAAAGGCGATGGAGGGCCGAAGGGAGCTGTGAGGGAACCAAGGGGCTTTGCCCCTTAGACCCCACCAGAGGCTCTGCCTCTGGACTCCGCAAGGGACTTCGTCCCTTGACCCTTTCGCGCGATTGAGTTGAGCGCACTTTCATGCTACGCCCGCGTGTTTATACGCTGACCTTAAGCAGCTTTTTTCGGCAGAATGCTTTTTCCCAGCATTCTGCCAATTTTCTCATGAAACGAGGAATCTGCCGATGTTTCTTGCCGATACTCACTCCGATACCCTCTTCAGCCTTGGCGTTGGCAAACGCACCTTCGCCCAGACCGATATTACCCCCGACCGCCTGAGACAGGGCGGCGTCAGCCTGCAAACCCTCGCCCTGTGGAGCGGTCCGAAAGGTCCGAACGGCGACTATGAAGCCGTCGCCGACGCCGAATACGCCGCCATCCACCACTTCACCGACGCGGGCATCCGGCAGGTCGATAACCCGGAGGATGTCAAGCCCGGCGAAAACACCTTCATGCTCTCCTTCGAGGGCTGCGAGGTATTCCAGAAGAGCGACGAAATGGTGGCTTTCTGGCGGCAGCGCGGCATCCGCATCGGTGCGCTGGTGTGGAATCACCCGAACGCTTTCGCCACCCCTGCCGCCGTGGACGCGGAAACGCACATGACCCCCGAAGGCATCCGCATTGCCCGCGTGATGCAGCGTCAGGGCATCAGCGTGGACGTGTCGCACCTGAACGAAGCCGGATTCTGGGACTTGTTCGCCAAGGGTGAGCGTCCGCCGATGGCGAGCCACAGCTGCTGCCGCGCCCTCTGCGACCAGGTACGCAACCTGACCGACGACCAGATTCGCGCCATGATTCAGTACGGCGGCTACATCGGCGTGAATTTCTACCCGCGTTTTCTGTCTGCGGACTGCAAGGCGGACAGTGTGACGATTGCCCAGCACATCGACCATATCTGCCAGCTTGGCGGCTCGGATATTGTTGGATTCGGCAGCGATTTCGACGGCATCGAGGTGTCGCCCGACGACGTGCGGAATCCGGCGGAGCTGCCGAATCTGCTGACGGCGCTGCGCAATTACGGCTATAACGACGAATCAATCGAGAGAATTTGCGGCGGGAATTTGAAGGCGTACTTTGCACGTTTGAAGTAACTGAAAAAAACCGTCACGGAAGCGCACTCAAGCCGGGCAGCCAAAAAGGGTCAAGGGACAGCGTCCCTGCTGGGGCTTGGGGCAACGCCCCCACTCCCGCTCGTGCCGCCCGCTATGCCAAACGCGCTCAAGTATGCCCCCTTAGTCGCAGGCAGCGAAGCGTCCCTGCGCACTAACTCCCGCGTCCGCAGACGCGGAATCCCCTTGCCCCTCATAATACTATTTTCAAATTCACCTGCACCATCTGCTTGCGCCTTTTCATTTGGAAATCGTATAAATTCTCCCCTGTCCGGGCATCCTACCCGTGCAGGGGCTTTTTTGTCCCCCATGGAGGAACATTCGCATGATTGACCTGCGCCGCATCACCCGCACTTTCCCCGCGCAAGAGCGAAAATCGCCGCCGCTGCCCGTGCTGTCCGACATTACGCTGCGCATTCCGCCGGGGCAGTATGCTGCCATGGTTGGGGCGAGCGGGTCAGGAAAATCGACACTGATGAACATCCTTGGCTGCCTTGATCGCCCGACCTCCGGGGTATATCGTCTGCACGGGCGGGACGTTTCAGCCTTGCCGCCTGACGAATTGGCGAAGGTGCGCGGTGAGGAAATCGGGTTCGTGTTTCAGGGCTTTCAGCTGATTCCGCGGTTGACAGCCATCGAAAACGTGATGCTTCCGCTGATACTGCAAGGCGTCAGTGAGTCGGAACGCCGCGCCCGTGCGGAGCAGCTGCTCCTGCGGGTTGGGCTGCATTCGCGGATGCACCACCTGCCCGCGGCGCTCTCCGGCGGCCAGCAGCAGCGCGTCGCCATCGCCCGCGCGCTCATCCGCCGTCCCGCGCTCATCCTCGCCGACGAACCGACCGGCAGCCTTGACCCCGACGCGACGCAGGAAATTCTTTCCTTGCTGGAGAATCTGCACCGCGCCGGGCAGACAATTCTGCTCATCACCCACAACCCGACCGTCGCCGCGCGCGCTGAACGTCGGCTTACCCTGCAAGGCGGGAAGATTTTCGAAGAAGGATGACTTTTGCCGTGTTCGCTTGCGTCCCCCGCGCCCGTGTGGTACAATAGACGCGAGGTGAACGACTTGGCGAAAACACTGTATTGCAAGAAGTGCAACATGGACGTGCCGGAGGGCGAAGCGTGTCCCGTATGCGGCAAAACGCCGCCCGCCAGCTCTATGCGCGTCGCGTGGATGTACGCCCGGCAGCGCGCACTGGACTGGATGAGCTGGAACGCTGTGATGCGCATTGCCGTACCGGTGCTGGCCGCGGCGACTGCGCTGGGGCTGGTGCTGGAGCTGCTGCTCGGCGGCGGCGCGGGCGTTCGGCAATTATTGAACAGCGGATTTTTGTGGGTGATGGGGATGCTGCTCCTCTTTGTCGCGGCGGTCACGCTCCTCGTCTTTGCACTCGGCGGGGCGGACGAGGTGTACTGCGTGGTAGACAGCCGCGGCTTCCATGTGCGGACGGCGCTGCCGGGGGCAAATCGCGTGAAGCTGTGGATGCACGGCAAATCCGCCGCTTTGATGGACACGGCGGACACAAACGGGCGCGTCATCATCAGCGAAAAAGACCTCGCGTGGAAGGACATTGCCCGCGTGCAGCTATGGACGGACAAGCGGCTGATGCTGCTGTATTCGCCGCGCTGGTGGATGAAGCTGTCCGTGCCGATTCTGCTGGCGAAGTGGAACGACGTGCTGACGATGGTGGACGAAAAGTTAGGCAAGAAGAAGGCTGTGGAGCTTCCGGAGGACTGGGCGCATCAGCTGCCGCCGCAGCGCGTGCAGGAGAAAAAGACGCGCAAAGCCGCCCTCGAAACCGACGTGATTCCGCCGCAGACGACGCTGCCGGAGGACGAGGAGGACTATCGCCCGCTGGATGAAGTGCTGGAAGAGCTGCGCGGAAAATAAAGAAAATCCATGCTTCAGGCTGTTTAGAAGCATGGATTTTTTATTATGATTTCGTAAATATCTGCCGGATGAACCGCGCCGCTAATTCCGGCCATACCGTCGCTTCCGGCACGATTTTGCGCGCCTCTTCGCCGGGGATGTTCGTCACCTGATTGCCCAGCGCCATCCCGTGTCCGCCGCGCGGGAAGACGTGGACTTCCGCCGGAACGCCCGCTTTGTGCAGCGCCATTGCCATCAGGAGCGTATTTTCCACGGGCACTGCGCCATCCGTCCATGTGTGCCAGAGGAACGTCGGCGGCGTGTCAGGCGTGACGAGGTTCTCCAGCGAATGCGGCTGATGCGCGACAATGTCGTCCGTCCCCGTGAGGCTGCGGAAGCTGCCGCGGTGCGCGAACTCCCCTGCCGTGATGACGGGGTACGAGAGAATCAGGGCGTTCGGGCGAACGTCAGCGGGGGTAAGGTGCATTTCCTGCCACCAATGCGCTTCCTGCCAATGCACACCGAGCAACCCGACAGCATGAGCGCCCGCCGAAAAACCGCAGAGGACGATTTGATTCGGGTCAGCGTGCCATTTTTCGGCGTTTTGGCGGATGGCGGCAACGGCGCTGGCGATGTCCTGCATCGGCGCGGGGAAAACCGCCGGGGCAACGCGGTAACGGACGACGACGGCATTCATGCCCATCGCGGCGAAGGTCAATGCAATGGGTTCGCTCTCGCGGGTGGAAAGGTGGGTGTAGCCGCCGCCGGGGGCGTCAAAGAGGTTGACGCCGGAGATGGGCGTAATGGTCATCTCGCCGTAATCCGTGTTGTAGAGGTCAAGGGCGAAGGCGCCCTCCCGGAGCTGGTCGCCGCTGTAAAGGCCGAACTGGTAGACCATGCCCAGCTCCGTGGTGCCTAAATAGGTGCAGTAGCTGGCGATCTGAAGGGGCGCGTCGATGCTCACGATAACGTCATTGATCTCCACGAGGCCGTTTTCGTGGATGCTCAGATAGTAGACGCCCTCATAGGAGGCACCGCTGGCCACGCTGTGATACACATTGGCGCACCACTTTCCGGCGGCGTAGCTGGGCATGGCGTTCCCCTGCGCCGTGATACAGGCGGGCATGTCGTATTTCCTGCCGTTTTTGTCCACGGCGTACACGGTCTCGTAGCCGCCGCCGAAGCCGTCCTCATAGACGCCGGACTCAAAGCTCACGATGTCCCGGAAACCGTAGAGCGGGCCGCCGGAGCAGAGGCATCCGTGCCAGAGACCGCCGAAGATGTCGATGTACTCCACCGTGCCCTCCGTGGTCAGAAGGAACACATAGGGGCAGAAATCCTGTCCGCTGGCACCTACGAAAATGTCCTGATAGTCGCCGTAGCACCCGGCTACGGGGTACTCCGTGTCATACGCAAAGCCGTAGGCTCTGCGGTAGGTCTCGCTGTCCGGGAAATCCCTCGACTGGCTCTTGGCAAAGGAGACCGATACGCCGTCATCGGTGAGCCAGGCGGACACGAAAGCGTCCTCGGCCTGAGGGCCGCCGTCCGCCCAGTCGCCGGGGCCGGGCTCCACGAGCACCGGCTCATAATACCATCCGTTGCCCCCCGCGATAGAGGCGACAGGCTGGAAGGCGGTGAAGGTGCCGTCCCCGTTGGGGCAGAACATGGCGAGATCCAGAGAGAAGTTTTCCTCCGCCACCGTCCAGGCCCGGAGTGCCGCTAAGTCAATGGAGATGCCACCGTAGTTTTCATCCTCCGGCGAGAGTCCTCCCGTGCCCCAGGGGGCGTAATGGGAATCGAACTGCCGGGCCGCGCCCCGGCGCAGGGCGGCGATAAAGTCCCCCTCGTCCACGTGGAAGCGGTCCAGAAGCTCCAGGTTGTCCGGCCGCTGGCCGGTCTCAAAATCGTAGTGATATACCGCGTAGTCGATGAGGTCGCTGGTCCAGCCCAGAACACGGATGGAAAGGCTCAGCAGGCTGTCGTTCCAATAGCTCTGCCATGTGACCTCCATGTACTGAGAGTTGGGCGTTTCTCCCGATTCGGCGGCGTCCAGCGTGTCGGCCTCCAGCTGCGGAACGTGACAGATGTAGGAATATTCCGTGCCGTATTCGTCGGTGAAGGAGTCCTCCTCGTCATAGACCTCGGTGATGAGGCTGTCATCATAGACCTTCGCCGACGTGGATGGTGCGGACGGCCCGGAGGAACCGGGCTTGGGAACGGGTTTCTTGCCGCAGGCGGTCAGCTGGGCGCAGAGTCCAAGGCAAAGGAGCGCGCTCAGCGTCCGGTAAAGGATGCGATGGTGCTTCATAAAAAATACCTCCAACATAGTTTGGGCGGAAACCCAATGCCTTTAGGCGGTGGGAGGAGCCCTGTTCGTAAAGACGCATCATCCTTGGTTTTCGATATACTTTTGGATAATTGCCGAGGATACTTCCCCGATACTACAGGCAAAGCGCCGGTTATGCCGATGATATCTGTTATCCATAAGTCACATATAATTAAAACCATCTCGAAAGGGGTGGTTTTAATTATTTCTCCTTTCCTCAAAAAGTTATATTGCAGGAGTAGCTACCTGCTCTATAATCAGAACAAGCACTGTGGATTTGTATTTCACAAGCTACGGCTCAGACTGGTTGGAGGTGACTCAAACCACAGTGACTTGTCTGAATTGGTAATCAGTTGGGTAACGCTTGACGTTTCATTTGCGTGAATACATGGACAAGCCTTCTGTGGAAACAGCAGTGCTAAAAAACAGATAGAGGAGGAAACCAATTGTACTTTGTAGGAATCGACATTTCAAAATTCAAGCACGACTGCGCCATTGTTGATGAGTTTGGCGATGTCATCACACCCTCGTGGTCGTTCCAGAATGACCGCGAGGGGTTTTCTTTGCTCAAGGAGTTGCTTGATGCCCTCGATGGCGAAAAGAAGATAGGGCTTGAAGCTACCGGTCATTATGGGCAAAATCTGAAGCTGTTCCTCGAAAACAACGACTTCTCGTTCATGGAGTTTAATCCGCTTCTGATCAACCGATTTGTTCACAGCAAATCGCTCAGAAAAACAAAGACGGATTCCATTGACGCTCTCATGATCGCCCAATATCTGATGACGGTAGAGTACAAGCCCTATCCACCGTCATTTTACACGTTTGAAAAGCTAAAGTCACTAACAAGATTTCGGGACAGCCTGATTCGGCAGCGGAGCAGGCAGCTGGTTGAGTTGACAAACATCCTTGACAAGGTCTTCCCTGAGTTCAAGCCTTTTTTCAAGGGACGATTTTCGGCAACGGCACTGTATATTCTTTCCCATTACGCTTCTCCAGAGAAAATATCCAACATGAATTCCAAATCCTACGAACCATTGCGGCATCTATCTCGAGGAAGATTCTCCATGGTGGATTTTGTTGAACTCAAGACGCTGGTCAGAAATACGGTCGGTTCAACTTGCGACTATTTGCTTCAGGAAATGGAGATCACCATCGATATTTACAACCAGCTTCAAAGCAAGGCGGAGGAAATTGAGTTGCAGATCCATGACTGTGTCCTTGACCTTGCTCCGCCTATGCTGACCATTCCGGGAATCGGTGCA
>OLNF01001882.1_pt1 | contig 17345 bp, 19 predicted proteins | sample 1673061 | NCBI WGS metagenome assembly OLNF01 (sample SAMEA3136751, study PRJEB25190) | human gut metagenome | reverse complement strand
GTGGTTTCCTCAGAATATTTCTTGTTTTCGAGTGGGTTTCATGGTATACTTTTAAGAAGAAAGAGGGGGTGTTCTGTTGTTGGAATTGTATGTTTCTGACGCTGCCAGCGAGGAAAAATTTCCCGTGGAAGTTCGTCCTGCCAGCCAGCATGATTTCGCAGAGACCAGTTCTTGGCAGACAAACTGGACCTCTGCGTATGCAAAACAGCTCCCCAATAAAGTTGCACTTTGCCGGAAAGACCAAGGGGAACTTTTGGGATTGATGTCCTATGCCTTAGATACAAAAGGTCTTGCGGTTGAAATTCTTTATGTGGAAAGCGCCCGCCACAGCAACGCAAACTTACTGCACGAGGGCCATGCACAAAAGCGATACCTTGGCATCGCCAAGGCTCTGTTTGCCTATGCTGCACAGGTATCCATAGAGGCTGGGTTCGACGGTGTTTTGGTCTTTAAGGCAAAGACCACGGAACTTTTGAACTACTATATCCACGAGTTTGGTGCTCGTCAAGTCGGGTCCTATGACCCATTCCGCCTGGTCATCTGGGAGGACGCGGCGCAGCGCCTGCTTGCTGCATTTGGAAAGGAGCTTGATGGCTGAATGAACAAAAATGACGTATTAAAAGCAGAAGCCGAGGGAGCTTCTCTGGGCTGGGTGGCCCCGTTGACAGTGGAAGACCGGGAATACTTTGCATACCTGCGAAGCGTGTTCAAACGATATAACATTACACCCTCTCGTGCAACCCGCTTGGAATATGATTTTGTGACCCGTGTGGCGGAGAGCGAGTTCTATCTTCAACAAGTCAATGCTTGAAGGCGATCCTCCATCATCCAAGACGCAGAATCTCTGCAACCTAATTTTCGATGTTATAAAAATAACCGTCTACTCATCACTAGGCGGTTATTTTTGTACAATATTTTTCACTGACTAAGCCGAAGGAGGTCCTCTGCCATGCGTATGATGAAAGCCTTTGCCTATCTTGGCGACGGGACGGCCGGGTGGGTCGAGAAGCCCATCCCCCAGCCCACGGGGTTCGACGGGGTCATCCGTCCCCTGCTGGTCTCCCCGTGCACGTCGGATGTCCACAATGTCGAGATCGACTGTCTCAAGCCCGGTCGTATTCTGGGGCACGAGGGCCTGGGGGAGATCGTCGCGGTGGGCGAGGGCGTGAAAGAATTCCAGGTGGGCGAGATCGTGGTCGTGCCGCCGGTCACGCCGGACTGGCGGACCGTGCCCTCCCAGCTGGGGGCACACCAGCACTGCGCCGGACTCATCACCGGCCAAAAGCTCTCCAACTCCGAGGACGGCCTCCTGGCCGACTATGCCCTCATCCGGGATCTCGACGCCAACGCCGCCCGCATCCCCCCGGGCGTTTCACCGGAAGGGGCCGTCATGGCGGCGGACATGCTGAACACGGGCCTCTACGGCGCGGAGCTGGCGGAGGTCCGGCCGGGGGACACCGTGGTGGTCATGGGCGTTGGCCCCGTGGGGCTCATGGCCATTGCCGGGGCCAGGCTCCGGGGGGCCGGGCGGATCATCGCCATCGGCAGCCGGAAGGCCGGCGTCGAGCTGGCCAAGTTCTATGGGGCCACGGACCTCGTAAATTACAAAGAGGGCAACGTCGAGCGCCAGATCTACGAGCTGACCCACAAGCAGGGGGCCGACTGCTGCATCTGCGCCGGGGGCGGCACGGAAGCCCTGGGCCAGGCCGTAGCCATGGTCCGCTGGGGCGGGACCGTCGGGAACGTGAATTACTTCACGACCTATGGCGACCTGCCGCTGAACAACGTCCGCTACGGCTTCGGCATGGGCAACAAGACGATCCGGGGCGGCGAGTGCCCCGGCGGGCGGGCGCGGATGGAAAAGCTCCTGGCCCTGCTGCAATACGGCCGGGTGGACCCCGTGCCCCTCATCACCCACCGCTTCCAGGGCCTGGACCAGGTGGAGACGGCGTTCCATCTCATGGCGGAAAAACCGCCGGCGCTGGTGAAGACCATCGTCGCCCTATAAGTCGCCCTGGGATGGGTCGGAACAAGAAAGGAAGTCTGACTGCATGGAAAGTTTATTTCGTTGTCCCCTCTGCGCCGCCGCGCTGACACGGGAGGAGAAGCGCTACGCCTGCCCCACGGGCCACAGCTTTGACCGGGCGGCGGCGGGCTACGTCCACCTGCTGCCCGCCAACAAGATGCACTCCAAGGACCCCGGCGACGACAAGGGCATGGCCACCGCCCGCAACCGCTTTCTCTCCGGGGACTACTACGCCCCCCTGCGGGATACGCTGGCGGAGCTGGCCTGTGCCTACGCCCCGGAGCACGTCCGCATTTTAGACGCCGGGTGCGGCGAGGGGTATTACAGCGCCGCCGTGTTCCAGGCGTTGGACCGGGCGGGCAAAGCCCCAATGCTGGCGGGGATCGATCTCTCCAAGCACGCCCTGCGTCGGGCGGCGAAGCGGGAAAAGGCGGCAGAGTTTGCCGTGGCCTCGGTCTATGCCCTGCCCGTGGCGGACGAGGCCGTTCACCTGCTGCTCAACTGCTTCTCCCCCCTGGCCTTGGAGGAGTTTCTGCGGGTGCTGAAGCCCGGCGGGGTCTACTTCTATGTGGTGCCGGGGGCCAGGCATCTCTGGCAGCTGAAAGAGGTGCTGTATGACCGGCCCTATCCCAACGAGGAAAAGCGCACCCCCTACGCGGGCTTCGAGTATCTGGAGGTCCGGGCAATCGACGAGACCATCCACCTGCCCGACCAGCAGACCATCTCGGACCTGTTCCAGATGACCCCCTATTTCTGGAAAACACCCAAAGCGGGGACCGAGCGCCTGGCGGCGCTGGACGAGCTGGACACGCAGATCTCGTTCCGCGTCCACGTCTTCCGCAAACAGTGAGCCGACAAAAAATTCCCACGGCCCGATCCAAACCGGGCTGTGGGAATTTTGCAGTTTATTAAGAAAGGTCAGGGGTGCGTGGGCTGGTCGGTGGGCTGGTCGGCGTCGGCGGGTTTATCGGCGTCGTTAGCCTGGTCGGCGTCGGTCGATTCGTCGGCGTCGGCGGGCTGGTCCGCTTCGTCCTCGTCCGTCTCGTTTTCCAGGTCCATGACCAGGTCCAGCATCCGGCCGTACCAGCGGGAGCCTTGGCGGTGCCAGAAGAGGATGGGGTGGAAGGGGGCAGTGGGCTCGTCGCCGTTGTCGGGCAGGTGGCGCTCCACGTATTTCTGGAAGCGGTAGCGGTCCACCACGTTCAGGGCCACCAGCAGCAGGATGATCCACCAGATGTTCACCAGCAGGGTGAAGATGATGTTCAGGAACACATCCCAGAGGGAGATGACCTGGACTTTATCGTTGATCTGCAAGGACGGGATGCCGGACTGGACCACCGGCTCCACCTCCGGCAGATTGTCTTTGCACCAGGTCTCCAGGTCCTCGAACAGGCTCAGGATGCCCTGGTTGCTCTCGCCGTCGAAAAAGGCGTCGTCCAGATTCTCCCGCACCAAGGTCGCCAGGGCTTGGTTCCCGTCGGCGTAGGAGCGCAGGCCGGGGCCGTAGACCAGGTACCAGGCGCGGCTGTTCACCTCGATGACCAGGAGCATGTCCGTCCGGCCCAGCTTTTGCGCGGCAAAGTAGTCCTTGGCGTAGGTCTCGATGTCCTGGCCGTTGAGGTAGTTGGCCGTGCGCAGGGCCAGCATGGTGCCGTAGGTGTTGTTCAGCTCCAGGTCGCTGCGGGCCAGGGTGTCGGTGGTGTCCAGGTCAAAGAGCCTGGCATCGTCCTGAAACTGCCGCAGGAAATAGTTTAAGTTGTTCTCCCCCGCCCGCTGGCTCTGGGTCTCCTCCTGCTGCTGCACGGAGGTGTAGGCTCGCGTATAGCCCCACACGCAGCACAGCACCACCACCAGGGCAGTCAGGAGGACAGCGACGGGTGTCTTTCTAAAAAATTTCATGGGAAACCTCCAAGCAAGGCCTGGTCAGCTCCGGGAGTTCTTCTCTTCCTCCGGCGACGGCTCCTGGGGAGCGGTCTCAGCTGGCGCGGTCTGCGCTTCCTTCTCTTTGTTCTCTGCGGTGGGTGCCGCCTGGGCCGGCGCCGCCGTCTGCTCGGCCGCAGCCTGCTCGTGGGCGTGTTGGACCAGCTCCGGTGGGATGGCCGGGCCGTCCTCGATGGTGGGGAAGACCCCCTTGGCCACGATAAAGACCACCACCGAGATCAGGATCACAGACACATAGTCCGAGACCTGATACAGCGGGTGGACCAGGGTATAGATCACCCACACGATGGCGATGGTATAGATGGGCAGCACGGGCTTCTTTTTATACTTTGCCATGGGCTGTACCGATCCTTTCCAAAAAGTGATACTCACATCAGCAGGGGGAGCAAGGCGCTGCTCCCTGCGTATTGTAATATTTTACCCGGAGAAAGAAGCCCTGTCAAGAACTCGTTTCCATTGACAGGGAGGAAAAAGACAGATAAAATGGAAACGATACCATTCTCTCTCGTCTGCGCCCCGGCGCAGGACCGAGGCCCCGCGCCGAATGCAGGCGCTATATGATGCGGCGGGCGGCCGGGCCGTCGCCGCCGGGGCCGGTCCGGGGAGCGAGGAAAGACCGGCGGCGGTCCCGGTGCTCCTGGGCGGGGCAGGCCAGGGGCCTGCGTCTCCGCCGCCGCTTGCCGTATCCTATGCGACAGGGCAGCCGGGTGTGCCGCCCTGTCCGAACCGGGAGCACCCATCCTAGCAAAGAAAGGAATGAACTGTACTATGACTCTCATCGCACCCTCCATCCTGTCGGCCGACTTCGCCGACCTGGGCCGGGAGGTCCAGCGGGTCAGCTCCGCCGACTGGCTGCACGTGGACGTGATGGACGGCATGTTCGTCTCGAACATCAGCATCGGCGTGCCTGTGGTCAAGTCCCTGCGGAAGGCCACGGACATGTTCCTGGATGTCCACCTGATGATCGAAAAGCCCGTGCGCTACATCGACGCCTTTGCCGACGCCGGGGCCGACCTGCTCTCCATCCATCTGGAAGCCGACATGCCCCCCGGCATCTGCGCCGCCTTGGACGCCATGGACAAAAAGGGCGTGAAGAAGGGCATCGTCCTGCGGCCCATCACCGCCGCCGAGGCCGTGCTGCCCTATGTGAAGGACGTGGACCTCATCCTGGTGATGACCGTGGAGCCGGGCTTTGGCGGCCAGAAGTTTATGACCGACCAGCTGCCCAAGATCCAGAAGATCCGCCAGTATATCCAGGAACTGAATCCAGACTGCCGCCTGGAGGTAGACGGCGGCGTGGACCCCAAGACGGCCCCGCTCGTCGTGGAAGCCGGCGCCGATGTCCTGGTGGCCGGCAGCGCCGTCTACGGCGCCAAGGACCCGGCGGAAGCCATTCGCATCCTGCGGGGTCAATAACATCTGCAATCCCCCAAGAAAAGAGGAACCCGATCCCTATGGAATATTTTCCCCCTGCCCTGGAGGCCTTGGTGGAGCAGTTTGCCCGCCTGCCGGGCATCGGCCGCAAGACCGCCCAGCGCCTGGCCTTCTTCGTCCTCTCCCTGCCGGAGGAGGAGGTGGAGGCCTTTGCCCAGTCCGTGCGGAACGCCAAGCACACCATCGCGCTCTGTCCCGTCTGCCAGAACCTGACGGAGGGGGACGGGCTGTGTCCCATCTGCGCCAGCGACAAGCGGGACGGCAGCGTCATCTGCGTGGTGGCGGACCCCAAGGACGTCATCGCCATGGAGCGGGCCAGAGAATACAACGGCCGCTACCACGTCCTCCACGGCGTCCTCTCCCCCATGAACGGCGTGGGGCCGGACGACCTGCACATCAAGTCCCTGCTCGACCGCGTGGCCCAGGGCGAGGTGCGCGAGGTCATCATGGCCACGAACCCCGACACCGAGGGCGAGGCCACCGCCATGTATCTCTCCCGCCTCTTAAAACCCTTTGGCGTCAAGGTCACCCGCCTGGCCTACGGCGTGCCCGTGGGCGGCCATTTAGAGTATGCCGACGACGCCACCCTCATGCGTGCCTTAGAAGGCCGCCGAGAAATTTAACGGGACTCCCCCCGATCCCCCTCGTAGGGGCCGCAGACCCCTGCGGCCCGTCATTCCCCTTCCCATCGCCCGTAATCCCCCCTATGTAGGGGCCGCAGACCTCTGCGGCCCGCCATTTCCCTTCCCATCCTCTTGCAGAAAGGAGTGAGACCATGCAAGAACAAAACGAATTTCAGCCCAGCTTTGCCGATCCGACCCAGCCCATGGAGGCAGAAGAAAGAACTTTTTATCGAAACAGCACCCGCGACCTGGTCTCGCGTGTTGCCTATCTCATTGGTGTCCCCAAACGAATGTTTGAAAACGAACATGAGCCGCCGCAGCTAGACATTTACGACCGGCTGGACAAAGAAAAAAACGCCCGGATCATCCGCAATCTCTGCCTGATCCGCACGGCCATCCAAAGAAATTTTAAGTATATCAACGAGGGCATGCGCTTTGAGCATCGCTCCATTTTGACCATGCCGGAGTACGTCCCCGTGGAGAGCATCAACCAGCTGGAGCTGGACGGGGTGCGCTTCATCAAAAAGTCCAGCATCAAGCTCTACCAGCACATCATCGAGATCAACCGGGTCATCTCCGACCGGATCAACAACTGCAAGCCCCTCTTCCCCCTGTGGCTCAACTGGGAGTACATCCGGGACCTCATCGTCATGCCCGACGGCCTGACCGAGGCGGGCACCAAAGCCGCCGCCGACCGCTACTATGCCAACCGGTCCGACTACCCCTATCAGGTCTACATCAACTGGGTCCCCGCCAAGGAGGGCAACGTCCTCTACAACGACAAGCGCTTTGCCACCCTGCTGTATGAGTGGCACAACGACAGATTCTCCGAGTACAGCCGGGTCTCCGACGTGAGCAGCTACGTCAAGGGCAGCATCTATGACTTCCTGGAGGAGAGCGAAAAGGTCGTCATGGTGGTCGACTGCGAAAACTCCGACCCCTACCGCCTCTGCGCCACCCTGCGGAACCTGGACGAGCAGTACACCCGGAAGATCAGCCGCATCATCCTCTTCAACGATGTCCACGCCGCCTCAGCCTGGAAAATGCTGGAGGACTACACCGACCTGACCGTGGAGCACATCATGATCGAGCGGGTGAAGCAGAACAAATCCCTGGTGGGCATCACCCTCACCGCCCGTGCCTGCGAGGAGCACTACCGCAACAATGTGGACTCCTTCCTCATCGTCTCCAGCGACTCCGACTATTGGGGGCTCATCACCTCCATGCCCCACGCCAAATTCCTGGTCATGGTGGAGCGGGAGAAATGCGGCATCGACATGAAGAAGGCCCTGGCCGACTCTGAGATCTTCTACTGCTTCATCGACGATTTCTACTCCGGCAACGCCGAGGAGATCCGCCGCAGCGCCCTCTTCAAGGCTCTGAACCAGACCCTGAGCAGGGCCATCCACCTGAACGTCAACGAGATGTTCGACAACGCCCTCCACGCCACCCGCATCTCCATGACGCCCGCCGAGCGGCAGCAGTTTTACGAGAAGCACATCCGCCAGATGAGCCTGGCCATCGACCCGGAGGGGAACGTGACGATCGAGCTGAAGCGCTGAGTTCCCCTGTTCTTCCCGCGTTCTTTCCGACTTTCTTTTTTCCTACGATGAAACCCAAAAACGGGACGCCTCCTCAAAGGGCGTCCCGTTTTTCTTCTTCGGTTTGGATGAACATGAGCAGGAAGCAGACGGCCAGCAGGGCGCTGCTGCACAGGATGGCCCACTGCCCCATCCGGGCGATGAGGCGGCTGCCCAGGACGGCCCCCAGGGCGAAAAAGGCGATGACGATGAAATAGGTCAGGGCCTTGTTGCGGTCGCTCCTCTTGCGGGAGAACCAATACTCTCCCAGGGCGTGCAGGCCGGCCCGGAAGTTGCCGATGCACATGGTCGTGGCGATGGAGTTGCCGTGAATTTTACGGAAGGCCTCCACCTGGAAGCCGCAGGCCAGGGAGGTCAGGCTGTTGGCCAGCAGATTTCTCATCTGGGGCTGGAAGGCCACGAAGATCAGCACCCCGATCTCGATCAGCACGCCGATCTGCCGCCAGTGCAGGCGAATGTTCCGGCGCTGGAAATGCTGCCGGATGAGAAAGGCCAGGGCGATGCCCGCGCCGAAGGCCAGCACGGGGCAGCCGTACTCCTTGACCACGCCCCAGTTGCCCTGGGAGAGGTTCACGCTGAAGAGCAGGATGTTGCCCGTCTGGGCGTTGGCAAAGACCTCGCCGCGGAACAGGTAGGAGTAGGCGTCCATGAGGCCCCCGGAGAGGGCCAGCAGCAGGCCCAGGCGGACGGTCTCGGAGACCTGCCGGTCCTGGCCCAGCTTGGAAAAGAGTTTTTTGTGGGTCGGATGATGATGAGACATTGGTTTGGATCCCTCCTGAGAGAAAGTGCGCGGGCAGGCTGGGGCCTGTCCGCGCACTTGGTCTGCGTTATTCTTCGGAGTCGCCGGTGCTGGTCCCTTCTGTGGTTCCGCCGGTGGTCCCGGTGCCGGTGCCGCCAGTGGTGGTCCCGGTGGTGTCGTTGGAGCCGGTCCCGCCGGTGGTGGTGTTCCCGGTGGTCCCGGTGCCGGTGGTGTCGTTGGACCCCGTGGTGCCGCCGGTGGTGGCGCCGGTGCCGGTGTTGTTATTGTTGTTGGTCGTGGTGCCGGTGCTGCCGTCGTCGGCGGCGTTTCCGGCGTCCTTGGTGGAGTCATGGGGGGTGGAGTTGGGGTTCTCTACGACGCTCACGGCCACCTCCACGGTCTTCGACCCGGCCACGCCCTTGATGATGGCGCTGCCCACCTGCTTGGCCGTGACGACGCCCTTGTCGTCCACGGTGGCCACAGACGTGTCGTTGCTGCTCCACTTGATGGTGGCGGGGGTCTTGGAGGTGTCGTCCATGACCACGGTGGCGTCGATGGGATAGGTCTCGCCGGAGCGGACGGTGATGCTCTCGTTGGTCACGCGGATGCTGTCCACACCCGTGGCGGTCTCCACCACGGTGACGGTGCCGCTGGCGACCTTTTCGCCGTCGATGGAGGCGGTGATGGTGGCGCTGCCCAGGCTCTCGGCAGTGAGGGTGGCGGTGAGGCCGTCGCCCTCGACGGTGACCACGTTGTTCTCGCTGCTGGTCCAGGTGACGGTAGGCTCACTGCTGCCGTTGGACGAGCTTGTGCTGCCGGTGTTTAAGGTGGCGGTGGCGGTCTCGCCCACCACGATCTCCGAGGTGGAGAAGTCGATCTTATAGTCGCCCTTGCCGGCCACCATGGACCGGATCACCAGCACCGCCAGCACGATCACCACCAGGCCGATGATGATGGGCAAAAACTGCATGAAGCCCCCCCGGCGGCCGCCCCGGTCGTAATCCCGGTCCCGGTCACGATCCCGGTCCCGACGGCGGCGGTCTCGGTCGTAGTCGCGGTCATAGTCCCGGCTGCGGCTGCTGCGGCGGTCCCGGTCGTAGTCCCGGTCCCTGCCGGAGCCGGCGGAGGACCGGCGGCGGTCCCGATCCCGATCTCTGTCCCGGCCGGAGCCGGACGAGGAACGGTGGCGGTCCCGGTCCCGGCTGCCGGAGCTGCGGGACGAGGGGCCGGAGGAACGGCTGCGGCCGGAACCGGAGGAGGAAGCGGACTTCTTCTTCCGGCTGGCGCCGTGGTCCTCCCAGTCGGGGGCGGTGCGCTCCCAGTCGGACAGGTCGATGTCGTCGTCCCGGCGGGAGCGGGTGTTGTAGTTGTCGTAGCCCCTGGTGGAGTAGCGGTCGTAGCCCCGGTCATAGTCGTCGTAGTTGTCATAGTCCCGGCCATAGAGCGCCCGGTCATATCGGTCGTAGGTGCCGCCGTTGCGATAGTCCCGGTCGTAATAGTCATAGTCCCGGCTACCGGAAGCATCAAAGGAGCCCCGGCGGGAGCTCCCTCTGGAAGAGCGGCTGTAATCGTCGTAATCGTCGTAACGCATAAGCAGTATCATCCTCCTGACGATCGTTCTGCATCAAAAATGTCATCGGGTCGTTGGATTCGATGAGAAATCTCTATAGTTCATGGTATTATATCATATCTGACAGCCGCTGAAAACACCTAATTTGTAAAGTTTCCGCAAAATATTGTCACCGTTTTTGGGAGAAATCCCGACGAAACCTTTACCAAACGGGGGTTTTATGCTACAATACCCACAAAACCCGTGTTTTTCCAACCCGGCCGCCCCCCAGGGCGGGCCGCCGGGAGGGCGGGAGGAAACGAGGGAATTTCTGTGAAGCTGTCTTTTCAAACGGCCGGTTTCCCCACCTGGCCGGTGCTGCTGGTGAAGACCCCGGTGGACGCGGCGGACCGCCCGGCCATCGCCGGGAAGCTGAGGGCCATCCGGGAGCTGGGGGCCAAAGACGTGTTCTTTCTGACCCCGCCCCAGGGCAAGGGCGTGGTCCGGGTCGAGACCGTGACCGGAGCCGTCAGCGGCACGGCCCTGCTGCTGGGGGGCCTGTCCTTCGCCGTGGGCCGGGGCATCCGGCGGGACAAAAAACTGCCCGTGGAGATCGGCGGGAGCAACGCCCCCTGCACCGTCCAGCTCAACCCCCTGGCAGGGCATGGGGCGGCGGACCTGCCCCTGCCCCTGTGGATGGGATCCCGGCCCTGTTTGTCCGAAGCCGAAACAGCGCCGATGGTCTGCCTGCCGGGGCTGGTCTGCGTGCTGCGCTCCGGGGCGGCGCTGCCGGAAGAGGCCGTCCTGGCCCCGGCGTTGGAAGCGCTGGCGCGGGAGAAGGAGGTACCCTCTGCCGCCGCCCTGCTCTGGAATTTCCGGGCGGGCAGTTTGTCCGCCGTCCGCTGGCAGGCGGGCGAAGCGAATCTCACCCCCCTCCCCTGCGGTGTGGCGGCGGCGGGGGCGGCGGCGGCCTGGTCGGCCCGGCACGGGACCGACGGACACCACCGGCTGACCATCCGCCAGCCCGGCGGAGCGCTGGACACGGATGCCGTCGTCAAGGGCGGTCGGCTCCAGCGCCTCACCGTCAGCGGGCCGGTGGCCTTGGGACCGGAATACGTCGTGGAATTTTAAGGCTCTGCCGCAGCAAAGGGCAGGAACAGCACCGTGCTGTCCCTGTCCTTTTTTCCGGCTTAATGTTCTGTTTCTTCTGCGTTTTCGGTGTTCTGCGGCTTGGCAGGTGCTTGCCCGTTGCCGCCGAACTGCGGCGGTTCTGCACCGTCCGATTCGCCCGGTCCACCCGGTCCGTCCGCTCCGTTGCCGCCGCCCATGTTCATGGTGCCCATGACGCTTACGTCCAGGTCGGAGGCATCAATTAGGGCATCGCTGTCGCGCTGGGCTTCCTCGGTGGAGGGGATGGTCCCGTCCAGCTGCCCCTGGATGGACTGGCCGCGCAGCTTCACCACCTGATAGAGCGTCTCCGCCGCCGTCTCGTACTCGTCATAGGAGTAGAAGGCCGTGGGGTCCGTTTCCACCAGCTCGTCGATCTGGCTGCGGACGCGCTCGTAGAAGGCGTCAAAGCCGCCGCCGTTGATATACTCGCTGACAAGCTTCTGCAAATAGGCCTCATACTGGCTGTGATACGTCTCGTTCTCCAGGAGCGTATCGAAGAAATCCGTGCCGGAGAAGGCGTCGTCGATGGGGCTGTTCACCACGCTGGTGGCACCGCTGCTCTCCTCTGTTTCGCCGGAGCCGCCGGGCATCCCGCCGCCCATGCCGCCCATGCCGCCCATTCCACCGAGGGCCAGGTTGTAGTCCCAGGGGATGAGGCTCAGCTTTCCGTCCGATTCATAGAGATAGTAGTTGTGGGCCATCGTCCCGGATAAGCTGTCCTCGTTAACCGAGAACACATGGACCGCCATGTAGCGCAGGAGGTTGTCGATGTCCATGTAAGTCTCCAGGTCGTTCCCCTCCGCAATGTTTTTCAGGGCCTTGACCACCCGCTCGTGGTCGGCCTGGTTCGTCTTGGTGACCTCCCCGTCCCAGATCGTCTCGTAGCTGTCCAGGTCATCGTCAGTGTAGTTGAGGTCTGCGCCGCCGCTGTTCCTGTCCATGCCGCCCGGCTGCTCGGCGTCGCCCTCCGGCATCCCATCCGGCCTCTCTTGGGCCTTCCCGCCGCCCATGTCCATGCTCTCCGGCTTATAAAGCTCCCCGCTCTCCGTGCCGTAGTTGCGGAGCTGGAAGCTGTCCTCCACGCCCTCCAGGGCCAGGTAAACGCCCCAATATTCCCCGTTGCGTGAAATTTTGGCGTAATTATAGAGGGAGGCGTCCGCGCCGAGATACTGGTACATGTCATAGATCAGCGCCTCCTTTAGGTTGGTGGCGTCGGCGTAGTTGTTGTTCAGGATGAGCTTATCCAGGCCGAAGCAGGTCTGCCCGTCCACATAGTGGTCAAACTCCAGCTTGAAGCTGTATCGGTCCGTCGTGTCGTCGTTGGCGATGGCGCTCAGGCTGGTGTTGCCCTTGGGTCGGATGCCCACCTGATAGAACATGGTGCCGTTGACCTCCACGTTGCACTGGTAGTAGGTTTCTGCCATGGCGTTTTCCAGCATGTCGTTCCAGTCCGCCTCGTCCATCTGGATGTTCACGCTGAGGATGCTGCTGGTGTCAAACAGCGCCGTTTCATACTCCTGTGTGATCCCCTTGTCCCCGGCCCAGGCCGTGAGTTGACTGGAAAAGGCGACGGCGCAGAGACACAGGCAGACGGCAGCGGCCATGACCGCCGCAGCGATCTTCGTGATGTGTTTGTGCGCAAGCATGGCTCCGCCCCCCGTTACGACAGGTATTCGCCGTTGTAGCTGACCAGGGTGGCGCTCCCCACGCCGGGCAGGTGGGCGATGGTGTTGACGAAGTCGGTGGAAGCGTTTTTGCCCCGCAGCTCTGCCGTCAGCTCGATGCCGGCGGTGGTGATGGTCTTGGACTTGACGATAGCACGCTCCGTGTCCTTCTTCAGAACGTCCAGCGCGGCGTGCTCCGCCGTCTCATCCGTGCAGTTCAGGACCAGGATATAGGGGTCGTTCCGCACTTTACGGTTGGCAAAGAGCAGCAGGATCACGCCGATGAGGGCAGAGCCGATCACGGCCAGCGGGAGCAGGCCCGCGCCGACGACGATGCCCACGGCCAGGGACCAGAAGAGAAAGACGATCTCCACCGGCTCCTTGATGGCCGTGCGGAACCGGATGATGGAGAGGGCGCCCACCATGCCCAGGGACAGGACCACGTTGGACGTGACCGCCATGATGACCAGGGTCGTCACCAGGGACAGGCCGACCAGGGTCAGCGCAAAGCCGCTGGAGTACATGACGCCCGTCAGCGTCTTTTTGTAGATGAGGAAAATGAACAGGCCGATCACCAGCGAGACGGCCAGGCCGAGCACGGTATCCAGGACCGAGAACTCGGACACGTTTTCCAGAAAGCTGGACTTGAAAATATCGTTGAAGCTCATGTAGGTTCTCCTTTTTTTACTCGTTGCTCAGCCGAACCGGCGGCAGGCCCCGTACTTGGAAAACGCCTGCTGGCGCAGGGTCCCCACTTGCAATAGGCCGCGAATGACTTCTGGCAGAAAGGCGTCGAACTTCACCTCTAAGATGGTGTCACCGGGGGCGTCTGTGGCGCTGATGTCGGGGGGCGTCCCCTCGGCAAAATCGCGCTCAAACAGGCTCGTGCGGATGTGCGAGTCGAAGGTCACGCGGACGTTGCCCGCCTGGTAGATGTACGGCTCCCGCACATAGGACACCAGCACGCGGGGCCGGAGCTGCTGTAACTTCATCTTGCAGTACAGCTCCCCCACCAGAGGTTCCGGGTGCTCCAGCATCCAAGGTCCCGGTGCCTGTAATATTCTCTGGTACTCCTCCGCCGTCAGGGGCGCATCGAGCTTTTTGCACAGGTCGTTGTGCTTGATCTTCTTTTCCAGGGTGATGAAGGAAAGATCATCGTTGTAGTAGCGGATGCGAAATTTTTCCCGCGTCTGCACGCCGTTCCGCTTTTCCCGCAGGGCTTTGTCCTTGTAGTTGTCAAAGTAGACGCTTCGGATCGTATACCGCCCCGTCTCGTCCGTGTGGGGGGTCCCGCTGCATGAGCGGCCGCAGGCGCTGGGCGAGGGCCAGGCGGTCGGCCAGGCTGATCGAATACTTCAGCTCGTGCCGATACTTGCCGGTCAGTTCCATCGTAACGCTCCTTTCTGTGGTGCAATGTGATCAACGAAGGCCATTGTACAAACTCGTCCCAAAATGTACTTGAAAAGTTCCGGTTAAGAAATTGTGAACTTTTGGTAAGGCAGGCACTTTCCTCCGGTAGGGCCTCCTGCTATACTAAAAAAGATTTCAGGCTCATTTTGGCTTGGCCTCATAAAATAGGAGAAAAGACGGGAGGGGATACCCATGCGGATCTTGATCGCAGAGGATGAAGTGACCATTGCACGAGCGCTGAAGGTCATGCTGGAAAAAAATAAATACGCCGTGGACCTGGTCCACAACGGCAACGACGCCCTGGACTATCTCCGGGCCACCGGCTACGACGCGCTGGTGCTGGACATCATGATGCCGGGGAAAGACGGCATCCAGGTCCTGAAAACAGCCCGCGCAGAGGGGGTCACCACGCCTGCCCTCTTCCTCACGGCCAAGGCAGAGGTGGCCGACCGGGTGGCCGGGCTGGACGCCGGGGCGGACGATTATCTCCCCAAGCCCTTTGCCGCCAGCGAATTTCTGGCCCGTGTCCGGGCGCTGGTGCGGCGCAGCAGCGTCTACGCCCCCGCGCTGCTGACCGTGGGAAACACCACGCTGGACTGTGACCAATACATGCTGAAAGCGCCTGCCGACAGCGTGCGGCTGAACAACAAGGAGTACCAGCTCACGGAGCTGTTCTTCCGCCACCCGCGGCAGGTCTTTTCCTCCGCGCATCTCTTTGAAAAGATCTGGGGCCTGGACAGCCAGGCGGAGATGGACGTGGTCTGGACCTACATCAGCTTCCTGCGCCGCAAGCTCAAGCAGATCGGGGCGGACGTGGAGATCCGGACCATCCGCGGCGCGGGCTATGCCCTGGAGGAGATGCCATGCTGAAGCAGATGCGCTGGCGCTTCATCGGCGCGGCGATGGCGGCCTTTGCCGCCGTGGTCCTGACCCTGCTGTGCTTCGTGAATCTCTGGAACTACCACAGCATGACCGACCAGCAGGACGAGGCACTCTCCCGCCTGCTGGAGGTGGAGGACCAGCGGACGCCCTTTTCCCACGAGAAAGATGCCCCGCCCTTTGACGACTGGGCGCACTTCTCGCCGGAGGTGCAGTATTCCCTCCGCTTCTTCTCCGTCCACTATGACGCCGACGGCACCGTGCTCCGGGTGGATCAGGATCATGTCGCTTCCCTCTCGGAGGAGGATGCCAAAGCCTATGCAGACGCGGCCCTGGCCCACCAGAAGGCCCAGGGCTATGAGAGCGGCTACCGCTATCTGGTCCACACAACAGACCAGGAGACGGTGGTCCTCTTCCTCAACTCGGAGCGGGAGTTGCAGCGGATGCACTCCCTGCTCTGGATCACGCTGGTCATTGCCGGGGTCTGTCTGGTGGTGGTGTTTGCGCTGGTGGTCCTCCTGTCCCGGCGGGCCATCCTGCCGTACCTGAAAAACATGGAGGCCCAGAAGCAGTTCATCACCAACGCCAGCCATGAGCTGAAAACGCCCCTGACCGCCATCGCCACCAGCGCGGACGTGCTGGCCATGGAGCACGACGACGACGAGTGGGTCCGCAACATCCAGGCCCAGGCAGCGCGGCTGGCCAAGCTCATCACCAATCTCGTCACCCTCTCCCGCCTGGATGAGGAAAACCCCTTCCCCGCGCGTGCGTCGTTTTCCCTCAGCGATGCCCTTTGGGAGATCAGCGAGCCGTTTGTCTCGCTGTCCCAAGCAAAGGGAAAGACGTATACGCAGGAGATCGCAGACGGGCTGACTGTAGTCGGGGACCGGACCGCCATCCAGCAGATGGTTTCGATCCTGCTGGACAACGCCCTCAAGTATTCCCCCGACGGCGGGCGCATTGCCCTGACCGCCCGGCGCAGCGGGAAGCGCACGGAGCTTACCGTCTCCAACACCGTGGACACCGACCAGCCGACCGACACCGACCGCCTCTTCGACCGCTTCTATCGGGCGGACGAGTCCCACTCCCATGCCGTGAGCGGGACGGGCATCGGGCTGTCCATTGCCAAGGCCACGGTGGAGGCCCACGGCGGGAAGATCTTTGCCCGGCAGGCAGCGCATCAGCTCGTGTTTCATGTGGTCCTATAAAAAGCAGAAGAGAGCGGCCGGTCGGCCGCTCTCTTTGCGTTGGTACAGGTTGCGTCTGTATCCGTATCAAATTCAGTCCCCGTTGAACTTGTCCAAAAACTGCTTGGTGCGCTCCTGCTGGGGGTGGTAAAAGACCGCTTCGGGGCTGCCCTGCTCCACGACCACGCCGCCGTCCATGAAGAGGACCTGATCGGCCACGTCACGGGCGAAGCTCATCTCGTGGGTGACGATGATCATGGTGGTGTGCTGCTCGGCAAGGCCCCGGATGACCTTCAGGACCTCTCCCGTCAGCTCCGGGTCTAGGGCAGAGGTCGGCTCGTCGAAGCAGAGGATGTCCGGGTGCAGGGCCAGGGCGCGGGCGATGGCCACCCGCTGCTGCTGGCCGCCGGAGAGCTGGTGCGGGTAATGCCCGGCCCGCTCCTTCAGGCCCATCTTTTCCAGCAGGTCCATGCCCTCTTCGTCAATGGCGGCGAGGATCTTTTTCTTGTTGGCCTTGAAGTCCGGGCGCTCCTTGGCCATGAGCCGCTCGGCCAGGGTCACGTTTTCCAGGGCGGTGTACTGGGGGAAGAGGTTGAAGCTCTGGAAGACCAGGCCGAAGTGCAGGCGCTTGCGGCGGATCTCCTTCTCCTGCTGGGTGGCGGGGTCGGCGGCGTCGAAGAGCGTCTCCCCCCGGACGACGATGCGGCCGGTGTTGGGGGTCTCCAGGAAGTTCAGGCAGCGCAGGAGGGTGGTCTTGCCGCTGCCGGAGGAGCCGATGATGGCCAGGACCTGGCCCTCGTCCAGAGAGAAGTTGATGTCTTTCAGGACCTTGGTGGCCCCGAAGTTTTTTTCAATGTGCTGTACGTCTAAGATCGACATGAGACAGACCCCCTTAGCGGAAGTAGCTGAGCTTGCGCTCGATGAGGTTGAAGACGATGGTCAGGATACCCACGAAGACCAGGTAAAACAGGCCCGTGTAGAACAGCGGCCAGATGATACCGGCGGACTTCATGTAGGACTCACCGGCCTTGATGAGCTCGGTGATGGCAATGATGCGGGCCAGAGAGGTGTCCTTGACCAGGGTGATGATCTCGTTGGACATGGGGGGCACGATGCGCTTGA
>OLNF01001881.1_pt1 | contig 17358 bp, 13 predicted proteins | sample 1673061 | NCBI WGS metagenome assembly OLNF01 (sample SAMEA3136751, study PRJEB25190) | human gut metagenome | reverse complement strand
AAGGGAGTAGGCCGTCAAAAGCGGCGCGAGGGTTCAAATCCCTCCTTCCGCGCCAAAGAGAAAACCGAGGAAACACAACGTTTCCCCGGTTTTCCTTTTGTTTTCAACGCTTTCCGGCTTTTGCTCTTTTGCGTTTATCTTGCGGTAATTGCGTCTCGTCTGTAAAAATCACAAGAAAATTACATACGAATTACAGATGAAATTACATATGAAATTCGCCCGTCAGGCGTTCTCCATGACGTGCACAGCCTGCCGCAGCGCCTCTTTCACCGTGGGGTCGTCCGTGTCCTGCATCATGCGCTCAATGGCTTCCTTGCCGCGGCTTTCGCGGGAGTATCCATCGTCGCGGGAATACCGCCCCATAGAATCCCTCTTGCGCCGGTACGAGCTGCCACGCCCATACGTACCACGGATGCTTGCGTCCCAGTCGCCGCCGCGGGAATACCCATCCTCGCGGGAATACCCATCGTCACGGCTGTACCCACCGCTCTCAAACATGGCGATCTTATCAATGTTCTTGATAGAGGCCGTCAGCTTGTGGATCACGTCCAGCTCCCCGGTGCCCATCTCCTGCTTGCCGGCATACTCGGAAAGCTCGTCACACAGCATCTCACGGATGCCGAAAAGTTCCTTCATGTTCATGTCGTCCCTCCTCTCACGCAATTCTCTCAACGGTCAGATTGCTGTTGGCAAAGCTGACTGCCTGCGTACTGGTGTTTTTCATGGCGACCGTCAGGCAGCAGCCCTTCGGCACGCACACCTGCGCGGAAACGTAGATATTGAAATAGTTTTCCACGGCAGCAGGCGTCACTGTCGCTGTGGCGCTGGTAAGCGCCTCGCCGTTGACGGCCAGCGCAGCGGTGATGGCTCCCACGGCGCCGCCGGTGGGAATGGCGATGTTGCCGCCGTAAGTGACTTTGTACAGTGCTCTGCACTGGTTCGTCAGCCCGCGCAGCGTCACCACCCCGGCGCCCTCACGGTGCACAATGCACGGCTTGCTGTTGACCGCGGTTTCCGTCAGAGGCACATTCTGCCCTGCGGCCACAGTCACGATATTGGCGTTGGTAAACTCGGCCAAAATAATCACTCCTTTCAAAATATAGCGGCGGGACTATTGCCCCGCCGCGTTGGTGTCAGTATCAGCACGGGGCTGAACAGTTCGGAAATCCCGAACAGCTGGTGCTATGCACTTTTCAGCAGCCGCAGCAGCCGGTATAACTACCGCTTGCCCACGGGTTGCAGGAAGCATACGCCGGGATGGGTGTGGGGCGCAGCTGGGAGATCAGGTAGTTGTTCTGCGCAGCCTGAGATGCCTGCAAGCGCAGCTCCTGATTGGCGCTCTGAAGATCCTGCAACTTGCTCTGCGTCAGGAAGTCCAAAATCGCGCGGGAATTGGCGTTCGCGTTTTCTACGATGTCCCGAGCCGCCGTCTGCACGGTGTTGCGGGTGTCGCAGGCCTGCGTCGCCATGTCGTACCGCACCTGGGCGATGGCCGCACGGTTCTCGCAGCAGCACTCCTGGTTCTGCATCTGCATGGCGTTGAGCTGCTGCATTAGCGCCGCCTGCTGGTTTGCGCGGGACAGCTCCGCCGTAGCAAAGCCGCCATTGATAGAGTTGTTCAGGGCAAACGTGGAATCGCAGATGCCGTTATTCACCGCGTCCAGCTTGCGCTCAACGCTGGCGAAATCGGAGGTCAGCACATAACCGTCAACCACACCGCCGTTGTTGCCGTAGCCGTTACGACCCCAGCCAAACAGCAGGATGATAAACAGAATGACCCACCATCCGTTTTCTCCGCCAAAGCCGCCGAAGCCGCCGCCCATCATGCCGGTAGGGGCCACAGGCATGGTCATGGTGGGGCCGCAGGTTCTGAAACTGCCGCGCCATCGCCTGTGCCCGGTTCAACTGCTCCTGCGTCAGCGCGCCGCTCTGCAGCATCTTTTCTACCTCTGCTTTCGGGTCGCCCTGAAAGCTCGATTTGAACTGCTGAAACTTCTGCACCAGCTGCCCAAAATTCCCCAGCGGGTTCACGTTCCCGCCCATAGCCTGATAAAACGGATTACTCATCGTCATCGTCCTCCTCCGCCTTGCGTTTTTTCTTGCACTTCATTTCGCCCACAAGAGCCGCCAGCGCGTCGAACTCTTTACGGGTCACATATTCCGGTGCGGGCGCTTTCTGCGATTCAGGCGCGTTTGCAAGCCGCTCCACAAGGTCGTAGACCTTCAGCGTCGGCTTTCCGCTGGCGTCGGCCTGCTTTAGGTACACCGTGGGCGCCGTACTGTCCCAAAGAGCCACCGCCGCATTGGGTGCCACCATCCAGCTCCGAGCCTCCTGCTCGCCGGACACCCATTGAACGCCGCTCTGCGGTATAGGGTTCTGCATCTGCGGTATCTGCTGGGGCATCATTTGCTGCTGCCTGAGCTGACCGAGGTTGTCCGGCATCGGCGGCATATAGGGGTTTCCGTAATAGGGATAGTTCATTCCTCATCCGTCCTTTCCCAAAAATACAAAGGTGTTTCGGCTCCGGAATCCCACGTGTCATGCCAATCTCCGTCTATCACGCACACCACGTGGGACGCCAGCGCCAGAAGATATGTACCACGTGGGTGTTCCCTTGCGAAGTCGCCCACGGAATAGCTGTCCGGGTAATCCTCCGGGATAATATGCCGCCTAAATCCCAGTTTTTTCAGGTACGCGCCCCATACATTGTTGGCACTGGGCATATCCGCCAAAGCCAGCCCTTGCATACACAGCTGCACATACGTCTCATGCCATCCCTGCCCCGTGGCCTTGCAGATAGCCCTTACCGGGCAATCCCCCACGTTTTTTCCCGCTGGGTTGGGGTTGTAGCGCACGAACATCACGACCACCTCTCTTTGATGTAAGCATACAGGGATATGCTTGTTTCAAAGTAGCGATAAAGTGGCTGAAAAGTGCGCGTAAAAAAATCAGCCAACTATATTGCACTTTTTTATATTCCGCTGTATAATCAGACTACACACCACTAACGCCGCCGTACCCCCTTTCGGCGGCAAATAAAAAGCCACACCTTTTCAGGTGTGGCTTTTTTCTGCGTTCAGCCCGTCTGCAATTTTTCGGTATGCCCTGCGCCGGCATCGTTTTACCACGTCCACAGACACGTTCATGCGAAATGTCTGCTCCACGCAGCTCCGCCGCCGCACATCGCACTCCGCGATGCACTGGGCTTCCTCTTGGGGTAACTCAAAAGATTGGATCCATGCGATAGCCCTCTTGGGTGCCATGCCCTGCAGCATGGCGCGAATTTCCCTGTGCTCCTGCTTCATCCTGCTTACGCAGGCCTGCGGATCGCCTTTCGGCGGGATGGTGCCATAGGATGGTTGCGCCTATCGCCCGTTACTCCTTTCGTTTATTGGTTCCGTATTTTGCGAAGTTCCTGCTGTACCAGCGCCTTGTTGTAGTGGATGATCTTTTTCCCCACGCCCATTGCGGAGAATAGATATTGCCGCTGATCGCTTGTCAATCCGCCAATGGAATAGATTTGCTCCATGACCAACAACCCCTTGCTGTTTGCTATGGTCTCACCGTTCTTGTCTTTCAGGGATTCCACGTCGCTTGTTTTCGCCCTTGCGATGACGTAATCGGTAGCGCTTATGCCCTTCTTTTCTCCGGCAAGCGCCTTTGTCACCCACGATTCCGGCTCGTATTTGCTGACATTTGATTTTGCGATCTGGTCTGTAAGCGTATAGAGATCCTTTACGCACCGCACCTTTTCCTCATTTGTCAGCTTTTTGTACTCGGAATCCCTTGTCAAGGCTGTAAGACGCTTATACGCACCCTGCCCCTTTTGCTGGGCATACTTTACGTAATCGTCGGCACCGAGAGTGACCGCCTCTCCACTGACAGTAAGGTTCTTGCTGGCTCTGCTGGGAAATACAGCTTCACCGGTGGCATTGTACAACCGCATGAGCTCCTTTTCCATCGGGCTTTCGTCGATCTTGGATGTATAGGCGGGATTCAGGAAGTTGTTGAACGCGCGTTCTCCCGGCTTCCCCGTCAGCTCTGTTCTGCCCCATGCGTCGATGTACGGTATCTGGTTGTAATCCCAGCCGGGGATCCTCGCGCTGGCTTTGCCCACCGCATACTGCATATCAGGCGTAAGATACTTGTTGTTCTTGTTTGTGTACGTTGTGTAGCGATTGCCCTCTCCGGTGCGCTCCGCCTGTCCCAGCAGTGTAGGAAGCGCCTGTGTCAGGTAGCTGGTGGCGGCGCTGGCTATCGCCTTGGGCAGCGCGGCGATACCATCACTCTTTGCATAACCTACAACGTCAAAGATGGCGTTCAGGCTTTGCAGACAACTCATTTCAAGCAGCGGCTCCGACACATTGGAAATGGCTGTAAGCAGCTCGGAAAGCGTCAGCGATTCCCTTCCGCCGTTTGTCTCCTCCCACAGGTTCACACCGATAAACAGCGGCAGGCACTCAGGCGCCAGCCAGTCCAGCGTAATACTTGTGCCGTCCGGCAGCTCCAGCGAGTACGTCTGATGGCCTTGCAGATCTTCAAACTCGCGCTTGTCGTCGTCATCACCGCCGTGCCCGCGCAAAAGCGCCTGCGACGCAAGATACACGCCAAGCCCCAGCAGGCCGGTGCCTGTAAGACCGGCAGAAATGGAATCAATGGCCTCTGCTCCTGTTTTCTTCCCGGTTCTCACGTCCCACAACGCCTGTTTAATGCCGTTCGCAAGCCCGAGGGGGCTGTACTCCACGCCGCGCATAAGAATGTTGGCGGGAGTTTTGCGGAACGGAAGTATGCCCTCGATAATGCCGGTGGCGATTTTCTCCACGCCGGTCTTGCTGCCGCGCCGCCTTCCGATCTCACTGACAAACTGCGAAAAGGCGTTGGTGTCGCGGTATGTGGCCTTTTGCGCTTCTTTAATGGCATACTTTCGCGCTTTTTCTATGCCCTTGCCTTCGGCGATCATATCGGCGGTAATGCCATTCGCCTTGCAGTACTGCGCCATAGCGTATGCGTAGTGCGGCTTGGAAAACCACATATCCTCCGTTTCAAGGGCGGCGCTGTTAAATCTTCTCGCTTTTTCCAGTCCCTGGCTTACCTGTTTGAGGCCCGGCATCTTGCTTTGGAAAATGACGCGCCCTTCCTCGATCGCTTTATTGGCGTTGGCAAACTCACTGTATTTCCCGCCGCCCATTGCCACGTCCTGAATTTTATCGAAGTCCGCAGCAGCAGCACTGAACAGCGCTTTCCCACCTTTCCCGGAGATAAATGCCTTGCTGCGGTTCAGTTTGCCTCCCGAAACCTTGTTCACGCCCGCTTCAATGCCTGTAGCGATGGCATTTTTTACCGCCACAACAGGGGCAAACCCGGCGTTGCCGACAATGTTTCGGATGTGTGTTCGCGCATTGCCCAGCATAGCCAGATACCGCCACGCGTTCCATTTGTCAATGAACCGGGAGGGCATTTGACGGCCAATGTCGCGGTAGATGTCGGTCAGAACGTTATCCCGCTCCGTCTGGTCTTTCGCCCGCAAAAACCGCTCCGCCAGCTCCCGATCGATCTTGAGCTTAGGAGACTTTTTATCCCCGTACCGCTTGTTGATCTCCTCCTGCAAATTCTTTACGCTGCGCTGCACCTGATACAGCTGCGTCTCCGGGCTGAGCTTTTTCAATATGCGCGTGGCTTGCAGGGTTTGTGCTGCGCTGCGCTGGTGCTCCACCATATTGTTCAATATGGTTAGCGCTGTAGCGGTGTCTCCGCTGTTGGCTGCGTTGTTATACAGCGCCCAGCCCATCGCCGTATTTTCCTTGGACACATTTCCCCCGCGCACTTTGTCTGTCCACGAGGTAAGCGCTTGCGCCCAGCCCACGTCCTTGATTTTTGTCTCTGCGTCAGAAATAGCCTGCTTGTCAGAATATGCCTCATAGGAGTATTCGCCGCGCAAGGCCAACTCCTCGATGGTGGGAACGATCTCATCCGGCGTGGCGTTTGCTTCAAGTATCGTGCGTATTGTCTGCGACACCTTTTCCTTGTCGCTGGTTTTGCGGGGGAGCCGTACCTGCCGTGTGGCATTTTCGCCCTCCGGGATTTCGCCGTATCTGCGAATATAGGTATCGCGCAGATCCTCCAGCTCATCGGGGAGCCGCTGTGTCTCCCGCAGCTGAAATCTGGCTCCCTCTACGCTGTTCACGGCATCCAGCCGTGCTTTTTCGTCTCCGCTTGTGTATTCGATCATCCGCACACCGGCGTTTTCCAACGCTGCCTTTACCTCCGCGCTGGCGTCGTCAGGGATGACCGCTGCCAACACCTCATCAAATCCTACGGCTCTTTGCGGCTTCGCCTCGAAATACCCGGTCGGCATATTGGAAATGTCTTTATACAGCTGGAGCACTTTTTCCGCCGTATCCGGTTTGATTTGCAGCGTGGGGTATGTCCGTAGCTCTTTATCAATTCCCGCCACAGTCCGTTTTGTACGCAGCGTCTCTACAATAGCCGACGCCGCATCGTCCGATGCGATAAACTCATTCCTTGCTGCAGGATCCTTGATCTCGTTGGTCAGCTCCGCAAGGCGTTCAGAATACTTCTGCCGGATAGCGCTGTATTCTTCCTCGGTCATTTTCTGCAGCCGCCCGGAATCGGCCTTGATCTCGTCAATAGAGCCGTAATCCTTTGACGCAACACCCCAAATTGCCTGACCACCAAAGAATGTGTTAGCACCCTTCTGATCGCCTTGCTTCATCGCTTTAACAATGTTTTCCAGTGTGATCTCATAGTGCGTTGCCGAAAAACTTCTGCGATTGCCGGAGGATGTATAGTAGTCCTTCCCGTTGTAAATGCCCTCGTTTTTTACAACACCGTCAAACAGATCATCCAGCCATTGCTCGTACTCTTTCTGATTTACCTTGTCGCGGATGGCTTTGTTGGTGGCGTCCCTGTCCACTTCCTCCGTTACAGTCTCCGTGTTACCAGCCAGATATTTCCGCGTATCCAACATATACCGCATCTTTGCCGCAACGGTTTCTGCATTTACCACATCAGCCGCATCCTTTGCAGGCAGCCCCAGCTTTTCGTAGTATTTTTGCAGCGCTGCGTTCAGCGCTTCGCCGTGTTCCTTGTACCACCGTTTTCTTGCCGCAATAGGCGACTCGCCGCCCTTTGCGCGAAAATCGTTTACAGTGCTCTCCCCCAATTCGCGGATCAGGAACGATGCCATTTCCTGCCGGTTGTCGTCCATGCGTGTGACTTCGCGCTTCATTACATTTTCTACCGCACCCCGCCCGGTATCTTCCAGATAAATGTTCATCACGCGCGGGTCGTCGCGCATAGCCCCGACAACTTTATCTACGCCGCCCTTCCGGTTCAGCTCATCCTCCAGCGTGTTTGCCGCAGAATATAATGGGTCTGCAAAGCTCCTGCCTTTCGACCGCGCCATACGGTAAAACAGGTCGTGGATTTTCTTGGCGTATTTCTCATTTACCTCGTACTCGATTCGTGGGGCAGTTGGTGTCCATGCGTCGTAACCGTATACCTTGTTGCTGCGGAACAGCTGCGGGTCGATGGTATCCTTGCTGAACACAAACGAAATGTCGCCGTACTCGCCGTGGCCTTCGTCTGCCTTTACGATGGCAATACTCGGCATGGGAAGTCCGCCCAGCTTTGCGGCATCCAGCAGGTTCTTCTCTGTCAGGTTATGCAGCGCCAGCAGGTTTTTTGTCTCCTCCACAGGCGCTTTCAGCGAGAACTTTGGCTTGACATTTTCGCCATCGGTGGGTATACTATTAACAGAAGCATTCCCCAACAGAGCGCCGGAGTTTCCGGAAGAGCCAGCAATTCGGGAGGTGCTTCTTTCTTGCATTTTCCCGATATTGTAAACAATGCTCCCATCCTTACCCAGCGCAGCGGAAATGCGCGTTCGATAATACTTTCCATCGAAATCCATGAAATATGCCGTTCGATAGTTCCAGCCGTCTTTTGCCATGTCCCCATGTCGTCCGGCTTCATCAAGAACAGTCTCCCCACCTCGTACAGATACCTTTATCAATTCGTCAATATGCGATGCGGCGTTTGCCTTTCGTTCAAAAGTTTCATCGCTCATTGTCTGTCCGTAATTATTATATCTGCTGCTGAGTTTTCCGGCTGACGTCCTCGTAAGAATGAGGATGTCCCCATCTTCGGCTATCAAGCGCACATCTTCATTGTTCCGGATTTTTCCGTTGATGTAGTTCTCCAGTTGTTCGCTCCATGCCATAGGATCGTTGCCAAATAGCACTTGCCTGTCAGCCTGGACATATTTCATGCCATTGGGGAACTGATTGATCTGATACTTTGCGCCGTCGCCCTCACCGGCGGCGGTTTTTGCTATCTCCGCCTGTTGTTTTGCTGCGTCAAAGGCTTCCTGCCACTTCTGCGCCACCGCCTCCAGCTCCGCAAAGTCCTTGCCGTATGCCTCCTGCGCCGCCACATCTCTGGCCTTGCCGGTAAAGATGGACTTAACCTTTGCGATGAACCCCTTCAGGCTGTCCAGCAGCTTTTGCGCCGCCGTGCGGTTGCTCTGGGAAAACTCGCGGAACAGGTCAGGGTTTTCCATCATGTCCCCGGCGAAATCCGCTGTGATCTCGTCCATCACCTCGTCCTGCGTCAGCGTCACACCGGCGCTCTCCGCCTTTTCCCTGTACCACTCCACGACCTCGGCCATTTCGTCAATGCCCTTTTCGCGCATACGGTGCTCCATAGCTGCCTGACGGAATTTTCTGTACTCGGCAGGGGAGAGGTCTTGCATACGGTGTGTGACCTCGTGCGCAGCTACGTTCAGATAGGGCTTGTTGCTGTCTACGGCAATCTGGATCAGGTTCTTATCCCTGATGTACTGGCCGTTGGCCTGACCGCCCATAACGCTGTCCACGAATTCGATACGCACACCCAACTTTTTGCCCATCGCGTTCAGCGTGGCCGCCGTGTGCTTGCTTTTGGCGATGACCGCGCGGGAATAGACGTTATCTGTCAGACCTGCGCCCGCCGTGGTGGTCACGCTCTTGACCTCCGCGTTCTCCCGTGCCACCTGTGCCGCCGCGTCCTCCAGCCCAGCATTGTACGCCGCGTATCTCTGCTCCGGTGTCAGCATGGCCGCATACGCGCCCTTCGCTTTGCTTGCTTCAATGCCATTCAGCCCGGCATTGTACACACTGGAGAATCCTGCGTACAGGGTGGGCACGTCCTCCGCCGTCCGGCTCATTTCCTGATACGCTTTCTGCCCGGCCTCCAGAAAGCCGCCTGTGGGCTTCTGTGCGCGTCTCTGCGTGGCAGGGGTAGCCGTGGTGCCCTGCGCCTGCGTCTGCGTCGTGTCGCGGCTTGCAAGGGCAGCAATGTCACGTTTCAGCTGGCTTATGGGCTGCTGTGTGTTCAGCTTCACGCCGGTGTTAGCCTCCAGCGTCTCCACGGCCACAGGATTCTTGGCAATAGCAGCCGCCTGGTTGCCGGTGATGCTCTCGCCCCGCGTCACAGCGTCCACGGCCTGTGCTGCCTTGCTGTCCATCTCCGGTGCGGTATTTTGCCGCACGTCGCGGTTATACTGCGCTTTCGCCGCGTTATATGCCGCGCGGTTGGCAAGGGTGTTGAGACCGATCTGCCCTCCGCCCAGAAGGCCGCCCACGACGGCACCACCTGCGAACTCTTCCGCAGCTGCCGCCGGGTCGAAAATAGCGCCGTTGCCCACGCCTATATACGGGTTATCCCGACCATAGACGGTGTTCTGCATGGCGCGTTCAATCACGCCCTGCACCACTTCCTCTTTACCTTCCTCCAGCATGGAATCCACCCATGACTTCCATGCGCTTCCGCCGGTCTGTAGCTCTTTTGGCAGCGTCTGAATACCGCCGCCCACTTCTACAGCAGCGTTCATTAGGCCGTTTCCGACTGCGTACAACGATGCCCGCAAGTCGTCTGCGCCGTCTGCTTTGGCCTGCTCGTAGCCGGGGCCGAACACCTGCACAAAAGAAAGCTGGAAATTCGGGTCTTTTGCCATCGCACGCATGCCACGGGATATAGTACCGACAAGCCCCGGTGTCGCCGCTGCCCGCTCTGCCAGTGCGCCCGCTTGTGCCGCCGCACTTGCGCCTCCGGTCAAAACCGCGGCCACGGCTTGCGGTAAAGTCGCTACTGTTGCGGCGCTCATGTCCTCAAACACCTCTGCCGCTCTCCCGCCGCGCTGTGTGTTTTCTGCATAGCGCTGCTGCACACCCTGCGCCTCTGCGTCAATGGCCTGATTCCAGCGGTTAAACAACCACTTGCTTGTATCGGGATCCCAATACCCGTTTGTGCCTTCTCTGGCAAAGTTTCCCAGCTGGTTCTCCAGCCACGCGCCAGCAGAGCTTCCGGCTTTTGCTATCTGCGTCAAGCCTATTTGTCCGGCCTTTGCCAAACCCTGCCCTACATTGTACCCCTCGCCAAAGATGTGCTTGTCTGCGCCGTAGTTTCCCGCGCCCAGCGCGGAGATGTTGCCCACCTCGCGCCCGGTAGATTTCTGCGTTTCCGCAGCGTTCTGCCGCGCCTCTCTGGTTTTTGCCTCCGCGTCGTAAACGGCTTTGCTCTGTGTCCCGCCGACATAAGTAGCTTTTACGCGCCCAGTTTTTTGCGCCGACCCACCGGTGTATGTTACATCAATACCTCGTTCTTTTTTTGCGGCGTTCCCAACGTAGGTAACTTTCATGCGCCCTCCTATTCGGTCACGTTAAATCCCATTTTACGGATTTCTTGCTTTTGCTTCGGCGTCAGGTCGTCCCACACGGATTCTACAAGCTGGCTTGCGCCAGACATGTTCCCGGCGGCAATCCTGCCGCTGATTGTGCGTTTGATGTCAGAAAAGGACGAGCTATAGGAATTTCCTGTTTCGCCTCCGGACGAGCTAACTGTTCCGATCGCATTTCTGTTGTACGTTTTCCCGCTGTTATAGCTCGTGCCGCCATACGCGCTTCGCGCCGCACTCTGTGCCGCCTTCAGTCTCGCGTTGTAGTCGGACAGACTGTCGCGGTACCGGTCGTACTCGTCGTTGGCCAGATTGCGGTACAGGCTGGCGCTGTCCATCAGGTCGCCGCGCTCCTGAGAATACAGCTGCCGTGCCACCTCCTCCAGCTGCGCCATGTACTGGTTGTACTGCTGCTGCGCCGCTGTGGTGGCGTAGGAGGACGCAAGCCCGCCTGTCCTGCTGGCTACCTGTCCCAGCACGTCCTGCATGCTCATCCTGCCGCTGGCGCCGTACCGGTCGGCCAATGCCTGATACTGGCTGCCCTTTGTCCAGTCGTCGTAGTTCATGCTGGTTAGCTGCCGCGCCAGGGCGTTCAGTTGATCCATGTATTCGCTGTTGTAGGTAGGCAGATCGCCGACGCTTGTGGGCATAGTCACTGTCCGCGTGCTTTTTGTGCTTGTGGAGGTAGACGGCGGCGTGTAGCTTGCTCCGCCGCCCTGAATGCTATCGGCCACGTCATACGGCGATTTGCCAGCCGCCAAACCGCCAGCCGCATTTTTGATGATGGTGTCGAGTATTTTTGACGCTCCGCTTGTAACGTTGCGCCCAGCGTTATTTACGCCGTCAAAAAACCTGTTTACGTTATTCGCCATCGACCTGCCGCTGTTCGATACGCCCGGTTTGCCGGAGCCAATAATGTCGCTGTCATACTTCTTTCTTGTTGCCATGTTACACCTCCGTGTTTGCGTTCTCCAGCGCCGCCACTCTCTGTTCCAGCGCCGTGTAGTTATTCTCCAGCGTGGTCACTCTCCCGGCCAGCGCCGCCTGATCATTGCTCAGTGTATTTACAGTCTGGCTCAGTGCCGATATGCTGGCGCTCTGACTGTTTACCGTGCTTTGCAGCGCAGACACCGTATTTTGCAGCGCCGTCAGAAGAATGTACATCTCCGCGCTGGACACGCCCGCCTTGCTGACGTTCTTTGTCACGTTGCCCATCGCCCAGTCTGTGCGCTGGCACATGTACTTGATGTACTGCTCCACCATGCGCAGCGCTTCTTCCGGGTTGCCTTTCGGCAGCTCGTTCAGGCTCTCAGGGAAAACGATCATTTCACATCACTCCCTATAATGAACTCGCGGGAAATACCCAGAATGGTACATTCTCCCTCACCCTCAAGCCGCAGCTCGAATTTGTCACACCGGTTTGTGGCAATGCGCATGGCGGTCACGTTGTAGTCCCGACCGGCCACTCTGCCGCACTCCTGCCATGACTTACCGTCAAATCGCGCCTTTGCGATCACGTGGCTGCCGGCAGGCAATTCAAGGCGTACAAGCAATTTGGAGTACGTTTTCTTCCCGTCAATCGTCTCGTACATGGGAGTGAACTGCGCCACCCAACGCTGATCCTTCGGCGTCGGCGCTCCGTCCAGCAAGTACACGTCGCCGCTGCCGTCCAGCATATAGATATCCTTTCCGATCCGGGCGAAGTCCACCGCCTCCGTGCCGCCCTCCAGCACCCATATACCGGTCTTTGTCTCGTATACCATCAGTTTGTGCGCCGCGCCGTCCTTCACGCTGAGATAGTAGCTGTCGCCGTCGTTGCCTGCTATCGCATCGGTGAATTCCTTTTCACCAAAGTTGTCGCTGATCAGCGTGGGCGTTCCGCCGGAGTAGGCGTACACGCCGTGGTGTCCCTTGTAAAACAGCGTATCGTTGATGACCTGCTGGCTCTTCTGGCACCCGTCCTGCAATCCCTCCATCTCGTATGTGTACATGGCGTACTCGGCGGGATAGCTGCCCAGCATCTTGTGCAGCTTTGTCTCCTTCCAGAACAGCACGGACGAGCTCAGCTTGCAGCACCCGGTAAATTTGCCCTCTGTGCCCACCGCCAGCGTATACGCGTCTGTGCTCAAGCCCTCATACACGTAGAAGTTGGTGGGATCGCCCAGGGCGCTGGCATAAATGGTCTGCGTATCGCTGTCACAGCCCCACAGTCGGTTCTCGCTCTCGCATATAAAGTCGAGGTCGGGGATCTTCCGCTCCAGCTTAATGGATGTGCTTGCTTCGTTCACCGCCACAAACGTGTTGTCCGCCACCGTGATCGTGTTGGAAGTGACCGCCTTAATGACAAAATCCTTGTTGTTCTCCGGCTTGGAGGTGCAGCCGGAGATGGTGATGCCGTCTCCTGCCTTGAATTTGGTGGTCAAATCCTCCCACCCGCTCACGGTCATTTTGTTGGTGGCGAAGGTAGCCTTGCTGCCAGCCAGCTCCGCCGCCAGCGGCTTTACCTGCTGATCCTTAATGTCCAGATATACCTTGTCCGGCCATATCACCATTTTGGTGTTGACCACGGCGAACTGCTTTTTGCCCGCCGTCACCGTGCCGACCACCTGTCCATCGTACAGCAGGGAAGTGCCCTGCACCGCCACCAGCTTGTCCCACGACGTCAGCGCCGTGGCGTTCTGATACGCGGTCTGCTTTACCCGCCCTTTCCGCGTGGTGATATACGGCCACCGTCTGGCGGATAGGTTCAGGCTGTCCCGCAAATCTCCGTCCGCCAGCTTATCAGACCAGTTGATCCCGCGCATCTGCACCGTTTCTATTTTGTTCGGACGCAGCGCATAGGGAAGCTCCGGCAAACGCATCACATCACCTGCACATTCCCGCTGTCATCGGGGCAATGATTTCTCCGCCACCAGCCCAGCGCCTCGTTGAGCGCCGCATCATACACCGCCTTGTCGTTGGCATACAGCGTCGTCTCGTTGTTGTAATAGTCGATCTGACCGCACAGATACACCACATACACCCAGTCATGCGGCGCAGGCATCAGCAGCGTATCATCCTCCGCGGGCCAGTTGTATTCCGGCATCTCATGATCCAGCCGCTCCGCAAGCTGCCGGTCAATGCCTGTCACCCATTCCACCTTCTGGTCGTGGCTAATGGTATTCAGCCGCAGTTCATCCGCCCTCGAAATGGCCTGTGTAATGGTCATCCGCCCTCACCTCACTTTACCAATTCCCACGTGCCGCTTACGCCGTCCGAATTGTTCAATATCCGTACCAGCAGCTCACCCGGTGTCGGGAGCACAGGCTCCGCAGGCTTTGTTTCCTCCACATACGGGATCCCGAAATACTCACACAGCCCCTTGGCCGCGCTCTCGGCGATCTCCTTCATGTGCGTGTGGAACCAGGTGATGTCCTCCAGGTTGTCGTGGAAGGCGTGTTCCTCGTAGAACGCCACAGCGTTAGTCTTTTTCAGCTCGTACAGGTTGCTCCGCGCCACCAGCTTCACCGTGCGCGGGTAAATCTGCTTGCGATACTTCACCATGATATCGCCCAGCTTCTTGCCGTTCTTGGAGTAGGTGTAGTACATGGGATGGCACCCCCGCGCCGTTCCGTTGGCACTGGCATTGGTATGGCTGACGTAATGCACGTCCGCGCCCCACGCGTTGCTTTCCCGCACGTTCTGCTTCATGATGGCGTCGCCGTTGTCGCCGTTCATGGGGGTGCGCCGATAGCCACGCTTTGTCTCGATGCCGCAGCGGTTTAGGATCGGCTCAAGGATGTCGATGTACTCGTTGTTCTCCAGTGCCTCATAACACTGCTGTCCGTCCGGGCGGGGATATACACAGGGGTTTGCCCTGTGCATAGCCGGGGACAGGTAGACCTTCGGGGCGGCCATTTACATAGCCTCCTCGTCGTTGGTAGACTTCATCTGCTTAAACACCTGATTGACGCCCGCGCACTGTCGCGCCGCCGCAAGCAGGTGTTTCATGGCTTGTCCCTCCTTTGTCCCCGTTATTGTAAACGGAGAAAGCCGCGGCTCCTGTCGGGAAATGGCAAAGGAGTTTGATTTCCGCACTCTTGTATTTTCCGCCGCCATTTGGTAAAATACTGTCGAAGGACAGGAGGGCACGCCTATGAAACGAATTTTTGCGGCGGCGGCAGCGCTGGCACTTGTGTGTATTCTGACCGCCTGCGGTACGGGCGCCCCCGCCCCGGAGGGCGGCACCACCACGCCGATGGACGAGAATAAGGCGGCCGGTACGGTGACGATCCCCGTGCCGGAGGAAACGGGCGATACGCCCGACGGTGCGCCGGGCGCACAGGCCGGCGGGACATACACCAACAAAACCGCCCGCATCACCTGCAAGCTGGACGACAGCTGGCTTTTCTACAACGATAGCCAGCTGCTGGAGCTGAACGGCGTGCTGACCGAGGCCGGCGGCGGGGACGTGGCGTCTCTGGCGGAGAGCGGCAAGGCTGTGTACGACATGTACGCCGTGTCCACCGACGGGCTGATGACCATGAATGTCACCTACCAGAATCTGGGGCTGTTGTCCGGCGCCAGCATGACGGCGCAGGAGTATGTGGAGCAGGCGGCAGCGACGCTGCCCGGCGATCTGGCGGCCTGCGGCCTTACAGACGTGGAGGTGCAGATCACCGCCCAGGATCTGGCGGCGGAGCGGGACTGCCCCACGCTGCTGGTGACGGCGCAGCTGCAGGACATGCCCATGTACGAGCGGATGGTGTGCATCCAGTCCGGCGACTACATCTACTGCGTGACGCTGTGCAGCTTCACGGAGGACGTGACGGCGGATATGGCCGCCCTGTTCCACCGGGCGTGGTAAAAATGGCGCAAAAAAAGGAAGCCCCTGCGGGCTTCCTTTTTTTGCGTCCGGGTATTTACTTGATGTCCACGACCTCGTAGCCGGCGTCGGTGACGGCCTTGCGCAGCGCCTCGTCGTCGGCCTTGCCGGTGACGACGGCGGTGCCGGATGCCAGATCCACGTCCGCCTGCACGCCCAGCGCCGTCAGCGCCTTCTCCACGTGGGAGACGCAGTGGGCGCACATCATGCCCTTGATGGTGATGGTTTTCTTATCCATATCGTCAGCCTCCTTGCTGTTTGTTTCGGTTCTATCATACACCTGCGGCGCCGCCTTTGCAACAGGGGCGGCTGTCTTTTTCCGGCGGCTCCTCCAGCCCCGCAGCCGCAGGGCGTTGCTGACCACGCACACGGAGCTGAGGCTCATGGCCGCCGCCGCGATCATGGGGTTCAGCGTGATACCGAATGCCGGGTACAGCGCGCCCGCCGCCACCGGGATGCCGATGGCGTTGTAGAAGAACGCCCAGAACAGGTTCTGCCGGATGTTCCGCAGTGTGGCGCGGGACAGCGCCGCCGCGTCCACGATATCCATCAGGCTGCTGCGCATGAGCACGATGTCCGCCGACTCGATGGCCACATCCGTGCCCGCGCCGATAGCCAGTCCTACGTCCGCCGTCACCAGCGCTGGGGCGTCGTTGATGCCGTCGCCCACCATGGCCACCTTTTTGCCCTCGGCCTGCAGCTCCTGCACGCAGCGCGCCTTGTCCTGGGGCAGCACTTGGGCGATGACGCGATCCACGCCCACCTGCCGGGCGATGGCCTCCGCCGTGCGGCGGTTGTCGCCGGTGAGCAGCACCACCTCGCAGCCCATATCCCGCAGGGCGGCGATGGCCTGTGCGCTGTCCTCCTTCACCACGTCCGCCACGGCGATCACGCCCAGCAGCGCGCCGTTACCGGCGATGAACAGCGGCGTTTTGCCGTCCTCCGCCAGCTTCGCGGCGGCAGAGCGCATGGCCTCGCTGACAGCCACGCCGCTGTCGTCCATAAACCGCTCGTTGCCCGCCAGAAGTACCACGTTCTCCGCCTTGGCGGTGACACCGCCGCCAGCCACGGCGGAGAACGCCGTCACCGGCTGGAGCGGCAGCGCCCGCTGCTGGGCTTCCTCCACAATGGCGGCGGCCAGCGGGTGCTCCGACGGCTTTTCCAGCGATGCGGCGGCGGCCAGCAGCGTGCTCTCGTCCATATTCTCCGCGCACAGCACGTCCGTTACACGGGGCTTGCCCTCGGTGACGGTGCCGGTCTTGTCCAGCACCACCGTGTCGATGCGCCCCATCAGCTCCAGACTGGCGGCGGACTTCACCAGAACACCCTGCTCCGCCGCCTTGCCCGTGGCCACGGTGATGGCCACCGGCGTGGCCAGCCCCAGCGCGCAGGGGCAGGAGATCACCAGCACGGCGATACCGATGCTCAGGCAGAACCGCACGCCCATGCCGCCCACCGTGGCCCACAGCACCGCCGCGATCACGGCGATGGAGATGACCACCGGCACGAACACGGCGCTGATCTTGTCAGCCAGACGGCTGATGGGCGCCTTGCCGCTGGCGGCCTGCTCCATCAGCTGCACGATCTGGGACAGGGTGGTGTCGGCTCCCACGCGATCGGCTGTCAGCTCCAGGTAGCCGCCGGTGAGGATAGTGGCGGATACCGCCTTGTCGCCCGCGTTTTTCTCCACGGGCATGCTCTCACCGGTGAGGGCGGATTCATCCGCCACGCCGCTGCCGGCGGTGACGGTGCCGTCCA
>OLNF01001879.1_pt1 | contig 17362 bp, 15 predicted proteins | sample 1673061 | NCBI WGS metagenome assembly OLNF01 (sample SAMEA3136751, study PRJEB25190) | human gut metagenome | reverse complement strand
ATTTCTTTTTCCATGTATTAGGGTGGATCAGCAGGGTTGGCTTCCCCAACGCAAGGGCATAGGCCATTCATAGGTGCCGTTTTTGCGCTGATTTTCTCCGGTCTTGAGGACACGCCCATTCCTATCTTTGCGCTTTTCCGCCAAATCGCACACTCCTTTCTGGAAAAGCGCTCCAATATGTATGATAGAATTATCATAACACATTGGAGCGCCTAACAGCTTTCGGTATATACGTCAAGTATTCGCATTGCAGCAATGTTCCACGCCAATTCCCTGCCGTGCAGAGTAAAAAGCTCCCGCCGAGGATGATCTCAGCGGGAGCTTTTTATTGGATTGCCGATTCGCCTTACTTCCCCTGATAGGCTCTGTAAAGGAAAGTGACGATTTGTGCGCGGGTGCAGCTATTGTCTGGCCCGAACAGGCCATCACCAATGCCGTTTGTGACTCCGTTCTCCACCGCCCATGCCACAGCGTTTGCATAGTAGCTATCGGTAAGAACATCGCTGAACTCTGCCTTGCTATCGACCAGCTTACCAATGGCACGGAACAGGAAAGTCACGCTCTGGGCACGGGTGCAGGTGGCGTCAGGACTGAATTTGCCATCGCCCGTTCCTGTGGTGATACCGTTTTCTACCGCCCATGCAACCGCCTTTGCATAATAGGCATCAGTGGACACATCGGCGAAACTGCTCATAGCCTTGGGTTCGGGAGAACCGGCAGCACGCCACAGGAAGGTGACGATCTGTGCGCGGGTGCAAGGCTGGTTCGGCCCAAAGAGGCCGTTGCCAATACCGCCGGTGATGCCCTTTTCCTGTGCCCACTTCACAGCCTCATAGTAATAGGCGCTGGTGGACACATCGCTGAACGGGCTTGTCTCAACTTCCTTGACAAAGGTGGCCTTGATTTCAACCTTGCTGGCGGGCATGGTGAAGGTATACTTGCCGTTGCCCTTGTCAGTCAGCTTCAGTTCCTTACCATTCTTGTCGGTCACGGTGAGGTCATCCAGTTTGAAACCATCGTCCGGCTTGACGGTGATTGTCACGGTATCACCACGCTCGGCGTAGCGGCGGTTTGCTGTCACTGTGCCGTTCCGGATGTCCTTGCCCACCTCGATGGCGTAAGTCGGGTCGCTATCGTCGCCACCGGAGCTTTTCCGAACCAGAGCGTTGATCGCTTCCTCAATGACCTGCGCCATAGCGTCTACTTCGTCTTGCTCGGTAATGTTCTTGCCTCGGACAACGGCATTCACAGCGGCTTCCACGCCAGAGAAATCCATGTAGTTATCTTTGTTCAGTGCATTTGCCTTGGCAATGGCTGCGTCAACCTTAGTGTAGTCGGCAGGTTTGTAGGTGAGGGTCAAAGTCTGGGCGTGGGTAGCGGTGTCAGCGGTGATGGTGATATCCGCGCTGAACGGCTCGCAGTTGTCCGCAGTGACCGTGACAGGATAGACCCCGGCCTCCAAGTCGATGGAACCGTTCGTGAGAGGCTGGCCGTTGGCAGTGATAACAACATTGGTCAGTTCGGCAGGGGACACCGTAAACGTAACGGTATACTTAGGCCCGGGAAGAAGCGGCGTACCGTTCGGGTTGAAGCGGTAGTCGCCGTCGTTCTGGGTGAGCTTGTCGTAAAATTCCTGGGTTTTCATGGAATCAATGGCTTCTGCGGTGCCAGCGGCAAAAGTGGAAGTGCCACAGGAAGCAACATTTTCCGTTGCGGTATAGTAGTTGTTCTCAAAAACAGGTGTGCCGGATTCAACCTTGCCAACAAGTCCGCCGAGACGCTTATATGGTGGTGTGGTGACACCATATTTGGTCAAATCAATTTCACCAGCGAAATAACAGCTCTTGATAGGGGGGTCACCGTAGATGTAGCCCACAATGCCGCCCGTATTACCGCCAGAAGGTTTGCCGAGAACCGTCAATTTGCCGATGGAATAGCAATTTGTTATGGACGGATTACCACTGCCCAGAGAGCCGGCAATACCGCCGATGCTGTTGGCGCAAACCTCTATGTCAGCTGTGTTGACACAGTAGCGGATTTCAGAAGTGCCACCAGCATAACCAACAATACCACCAACGTTTAGACTGGCAACGCCATTATCAGTTCGAGTGACACTAATGCTGCCTTTGCTTTGGCAGTGCTCAAAGGTGGAGTCCATAGCAAACCCACATAGGCCAATAGAACCGTCGAGATAATTGTCACTGTTAGTGAATGATATATCAGATACACAATCACGAATCGTACTCTTGTTAGATGCACCGACAATGGAGCCAAAATCAGAGTATTTCCTTGAACCAGTAGCATTTACAGAGCCCTGTACAGTAAGACCGGAAATCTCGGCGTTCTCAATATATCCGAAAAAGCCATATGATTCATATTCAATCATGCCATAGGCATCGGAAAAGTCCAAATTAGAAATCGTATGTCCGTTGCCGTAAAATTTTCCGCTGAAAAAATGCGGAACGTTAGCGTCGTTGTCGGCGCTGCCAATCGGCGTCCATGTTTTTACATCCTTCAAATCCAAATCCGCTTCAAGAGATACAACCGCATCTGTTTTGTCATCATATTCGCCATTGTCCACCGCTTTTGCAAATTGTAAAAGCTCATCAACATTTGTAATGGCTGTCTTTTCCACCGCAAAAGCAGAAATGGGCACCATCGCCAAACACAGCACCAACGCAAAAAATATACCCACTACGCGCTTCTTCATTGTACACTCCTCCTTTTATTCTCCCATAGCATACAGGCGGCATCATTCCGTGGGTACCCACGGAATGACGGGAGCTCCCGTCGCCGCACATATCAACGCTGCTGGTCATATTATACCTGTATTTCTGCCAAATGTAAATTCAAAATTTGTGCGCCTTTGGCGGAAAATAAAATGGGAGAGACGGCTCACAGCAGCTTCTCCAATTCGCTCTCGCCGTACACTTTGATGCCGTTTTCCTTCAGCAGCGCCGCCGTGACGCCGTCGCCGTCCGTCAGCGTTCCGGTGAACGTTCCGTCATAGATGCGCCCGCAGCCGCAGGAGGGGCTTCGCTCCTTCAGCACGGCGGCGGTACAGCCGTACAGCCGCGCCAGGCGCAGCGTCTCCTCCGCGCCCCGGCGGTACTCCGCCGTCACGTCTCGGCCATCGTTCATCACCACCCGGTCCCCCCGCCGCTCGGAGGGCTTTCGGGGCGTGGGCAATCCTCCCAGCTGCTCCGGACACACCGGCACCGCCAGGCCGCGCTTCGCCAGCTCCTGCGCCAGCGGGTTGGGCTTGCTCTGCCCGTCGTAGCGACAGGCACAGCCCAGCAGGCACGCGCTCACCAGGATCATACCGCCAGCTCCTTTCCGTTCAGCGCCGCATACACCAGCGTATCGCCCGCGTATTGCAGCTTCATGGAGAAAAACGGCGTGTCCGGCTCGTGGATCAGCGCCAGAAACAGCTTGTCCCCCTCCCATTGGGGCAGCGCCGCCAGCGCGTCCTTGTGCAGCCATTCCAGCACGCCCTCGCTGCACTCCCGCAGCGTTCCCGTCCAGCCGGTGGCGGTAAACAGGTGCATATATTCCCCCTCCCAGATATCCGACACAAAGGTGATGACCCCCCGGTACCGATAGTCGGTCAGGGTCAGGCCCGTCTCCTCCAGCGTCTCGCGGCAAACGCACTCCTCCGGGCTCTCGCCCTCCTCGCACTTGCCGCCCACGCCGATCCACTTGTCGTGGTTCAGGTCGTTCTGCTTCTTCACCCGATGCAGCATCAGGTATTCGCCCCGTTCGTTTTCGATATAGCACAGCGTGGTGTTTTTCATCTTTGCACCTCCGATTTACAAATCACTGCCAATAGTATATACTATTCGTATCGTCAACACAACTGTTACCTGTCAGGAGAGTATATAGTATGACAACGATAAAACCAGGCCGCTACCGCCACTTTAAGGGTAATGAATATGAGGTCATCGGCACCGCCCGCCACTCTGAAACACTGGAGGAACTGGTGGTCTACCGTGCCCTGTATGATAATGGCGGTCTGTGGGTGCGCCCCGCCGCCATGTGGTCCGAGATCGTGGACCGCGACGGTTACCGCGGCCCGCGTTTCATCCCGGAGGACGGCCAATGATCGACTATACTGTGATACGCTCCCGCCGGCGCACCCTGGCGCTGGAGGTCACCCGGCAGGGCACCGCCCTGGTCCGGGCACCCCTGCGGGCCTCCGATGCGGATATCACCCGCTTTGTGGACAGTCACCGCGGCTGGCTGGAAAAACATCTGGCAGCACGGCAGGCCTATCTATCCGCCCACCCGGAGCCGTCTGCGGCACAAGCGGACGCATGGCGGCAGCAGGCAAAAGAGACACTGCCGCCTCTGGTGGCCCACTGGGCCCAGCGCATGGGCGTGCAGCCCGCCGGTATCACCATCACCGCCGCCCGCACCCGCTTCGGCAGCTGCTCCGGCAAAAACCGTCTCAGCTTCTCCCTCTACCTGATGGCCTATCCCGAAGCCGCCATTGAATACGTGGTGGTCCATGAGCTGGCGCACATTCGCCACCACGACCACTCCCCCGCCTTCTACCGCGAGGTGGAAGCCTATCTGCCTGACTGGAGGGCGTGCCGTGCCCTTCTTCGCCGGTAATTCCGCCATTTTGCGCCGTACATTCGATACTTCGTCGCCGCCCGTTCAATCGGGCGGTGGTTTTCTTGTGATTTTCACAAGAAAACCACCGTCTTTTCTGTGCGTTTCGGCAAAAATGCAGCGAAGCAATTGACAATTGCGGCAAACACTGATAGGATAACTATGCTGAACGGAAACGTTACCGGTAATGTTTTCGCTTTCCTCTGACGATTTTCGTTCCCTTCGATCTGGTATAGTAGGAGGCACACCCAGGTATGACGATCAAGGATATAGCCAAACAGTGCAGCGTCAGCGTCAGTACCGTCTCCCGTGTGCTGAATGACCGGCCGGATGTCAGTGAGGATGTCCGGCGTAAGGTGCTTTCCGCTATCAAGAATAGCAACTACATTCCCAACAACAGTGCCCGCGATCTGGTACGCACCAAGTCCGACGCTGTCGGTCTGGTAGTCCGCGGTGTGTCCAATCCGTTCTACACCGACATTATCCGCGCCATTGAACGCACCATCACCGATGCCGGTTTTACAATGGTCATGCAGCAGATCGGTACTTGCGACGACGAGGTCAAATGCGGTGCGGTCATGGAGCGCGAAAAGCGCCTGCAGGGCATCGTGTTCCTGGGCGGTCGGTTTGATTACACCCCCGCTGATTTGGCGATGCTGAACGTTCCCTTTGTGTGCTGTTCCTACTCCAACCGCTATGGCACGCTGATCGAGGGCGAGTATTCCTCTGTGTCCATCGCCGACGGTGACACCGCACAGCAGGCGGTGGAGGAGTTGTACCGCCACGGGCACCGGCGCATCGCCGCGCTGATCTCCCGTCCCAACGATCAGTCCATCAGCCAGCTACGCTATGAGGGCTATGTGCAGGCGCTGGAGAGTCACGGCATCCCTGTGGACCCGGAACTGGTGATTTCCACCGGCGGCTTCGGCGCGAAGGACGCCTACAGAGCCGTGCAGGAAAAAATGGCCGAAAACGTTGATTTTACAGCACTTTTCGCCATCGCGGACTCTATGGCCATTGGTGCCATGCGGGCTTTGATGGACGCCGGCAGGCGTATCCCCGAGGACTGTTCCGTTATAGCGATAGATGGGTTAGAATTGTCTGCCTATATTGAGCCGCCGCTTACTACCCTGTGCCAGCCTATGGAGGAAATGGGCCGGCGCAGCGCCGAGATTTTGCTGGACATGGTGCGGCACAAGGGCTCCCACGCCTGTGAGCTGCTTCCCACCACCCTGCGCCAGGGCCGCAGCGTGGCCGCGCCCAGGTGATACTTTTGTATATCTTTGTGATCTATTTTGTGTATCCTAAGGATCCGTTTCCTGCATCCCAATAATTTGTTTTTTGTACCCTAATAATCTGTTTTTTACATCCTTGTGATGTGAAAATAAAAACAAAAAAGGAGTAATTACCATGAAGAAGTTTCTTGCAATGCTTCTTGCTCTCGTGATGGCCCTGTCTCTGGTGGCCTGCGGTGAGAAGAAGGACGACACCAAGACCGAGGGCGGCGACACTGCCACCGGCAAGGTCTATTATCTGAACTTCAAGCCTGAGCAGGATCAGGACTGGCAGGATCTGGCCAAGGCCTACACCGAGGAAACCGGTGTGCCCGTCACCGTCCTGACCGCCGCCTCCGGCACCTACGAGGAGAAGCTGACCTCCGAGATCGCCAAGACCGACGCCCCCACCCTGTTCCAGGTGAACGGCCCCGTGGGTCTGGCCAACTGGAAGGATTACTGCTACGATCTGAAGGATTCTCAGATCTACGGTGAGCTGACCAGCGACAGCTTTGCCCTGAAGGACGGCGACGCCGTTGCCGGCATCGGCTACGTGATCGAGTCCTATGGTCTGATCACCAACAAGACTCTGCTGGAGAAGGCCGGCTACACCGTTGAGGACATCCAGAGCTTTGAGGATCTGAAGAAGGTCGCCGAGGACATCACCGCCCGCAAGGACGAGCTGGGCTTCGCCGCTTTCACCTCCGCCGGTATGGACGGCAGCTCCGACTGGCGCTTCAAGACCCATCTGGCCAACCTGCCCATCTACTTTGAGTATCAGGCTGACGGCATCAACAGCACCGATGCCATCAAGGGCACCTATCTGGACAACTACAAGGCCATCTTTGACCTGTACATCAACAACAGCACCTGCGCTCCCGCTGATCTGTCCGGCAAGACCGGCACCGACTCCGAGAACGAGTTCCTGAACGGCAAGGCCGTGTTCTTCCAGAACGGTTCCTGGGAGTATTCCGCTCTGTCCGCCAAGTACTCCGATGACGAGATGACCATGATCCCCATCTACATCGGCGTGGGCGATGAGGCCAATCAGGGTCTGTGCACCGGCACCGAGAACTACTGGTGCGTGAACAAGGACGCCGCTCCTGAGGACATCCAGGCCACGCTGGACTTCATGTACTGGTGCGTCACCTCCGACAAGGGCACTCAGGCTCTTGCCAATGACATGGGCTTTGTGATCCCCTTCAAGAAGGCCGCCGAGTCCCCCAACCTGTTCGTCAAGGTGGACAAGGAGCTGACCGCTGCCGGCAAGACCCCCGTGTCCTGGAACTTCACCACCATGCCCTCTGAGCAGTGGAAGAACGACGTCGGCTCCGCTCTGACCGCCTATGCCGCCGGTACCGGCGACTGGGAGGCCGTCAAGACCGCCTTCGTGGACGGCTGGGCCAAGGAAGCCGCTCTGAACGGCTGATCCCTTTTTACACCGTGATTTTCCGGTCGGGTGGGCTGAAACAGGCTCACCCGACCGCCGCACAGCCCCTGCGCTCCTGCGCAGCGGCTGCCTGTGCGCCCCGGCTTACAGGACGCGCAGGCAGCCGGATAATTCAACAAAACCGATATGGAGGTACACGCTTATGCAAAAGAACATCCGCAGATACTGGCCCATTTTCCTGCTGCCTACGCTGGCTGCCTTTCTCATCGGCTTTGTGATCCCGTTTATTCAGGGTCTGTATCTGTCCCTGTGCAAGTTCACCACCATCAACAAAACCACGTTCGTGGGTCTGAGCAACTATGTCAAGGCGTTTCAGGACGAGCAATTCGCACACGCCTTCGGCTTTACCGCTTCCTTCACCGTGGTGTCCACCGTGCTCATCAACGTTATCGCGCTGGGCATTGCCCTTCTGCTGACACGCGGCATCAAGGGCACCACCCCATTCCGCACGGTGTTCTTCATGCCCAACCTCATCGGCGGCATCGTGCTGGGCTATATCTGGCATATCCTTCTGAACTGCATACTGAGTCTGATGGGCAAGCCGCTGCTGACTCTGGACTCCACCTCCGGCTATTGGGGTCTGATCATCCTGATGTGCTGGCAGCAGATCGGCTACATGATGATCATATACATTGCCGGCCTGCAATCCATTCCCAATGACTATATCGAGGCGGCCTATATCGACGGTGCCACTCCGTGGCAGGCCTTCTGGCGGGTAAAGCTGCCCAATCTGATGCCCAGCATTACGATCTGCCTTTTCCTGACCCTGACCAACTCCTTTAAGCTGTTCGACCAGAACCTTGCTCTTACCGCCGGTGAGCCCGCCCATTCTACGGAAATGCTGGCAATGAACATCTACCAGACGTTTTACGCCCGCTCCGGCCCCATGTGGAAGGGAATCGGGCAGGCGAAGGCCGTGCTGTTCTGCATTCTGGTCATCGCCATCTCCAGCCTGCAGCTGAAGTTCACCCGCTCTAAGGAGGTACAGCAGTGATGAAAAAACGCTCTCAAGCCATCAACACCCTCTGGACGGTGATCCTGACGATCCTCAGTCTTGCGTGGGTCTACCCCGTGGTGGTGGTGCTCATCAACTCCTTCAAAAAGGACTCCGCCATTTCCACCAACACCGCTTTTCAGCTGCCTCCCGCCGACGGCTTTGCCGGGCTGGGTAATTATGCCAACGCAATCCATTCCAAGGGCTTTCTTGCCGCCTTCTTCAACAGCTTTATTATCTCCGTCACCTCTGTGGTGCTGATCCTGGTTTGCTGCTCCATGTGCGCGTGGTTTATCACCCGCGTGAAGACGTTGGCCACGAAGCTCTGCTACTTCCTGTTCGTGTTCTCCATGGTGGTACCCTTCCAGATGCTGATGTTCACTCTGGCAAATCTGGCGGATAAAACGAAGCTGAACACCCCGTTCAACATCTGCATCATCTACCTGGGCTTTGGCGCAGGACTGGCGGTGTTCATGTTCACCGGCTTCGTGAAATCCATCCCGCTGGAGATCGAGGAGGCCGCCATGATCGACGGCTGCGGCCCGCTCCGCACCTTCTTTCTGGTGGTGCTGCCCATGCTGAAGCCCACGCTGGTCAGCGTCGGTATTCTGGAGACTATGTGGGTCTGGAACGACTACCTCCTGCCCTATCTGGTGCTGGACGGCACGAAATACATGACCATCCCCATTCTGATCCAATACTTCCGCGGCGGCTTCGGCCGCGTGGAGATGGGTCCCATGATGGCCTGCATCGTCCTGACCATCCTGCCCATCATCATCATCTACGTTCTCGGCCAGAAGCACATCATCAAGGGTGTGGCGGCAGGCGCCGTCAAGGGCTAAACTTACAACACGCCGGGGGCGGGCTGATCGCCCGCCCCCGTATATTTTGGCCGGGACCGTCCGGCTGAAAGTCAAATCCTATCCAAGAGAGAAGTTGAGTTATGAAACGAAGCAGCGGCATTTTAATGGCGGTATCCTCCCTGCCCTCCCCCTATGGCATCGGTACCCTGGGCAAGGCGGCCTATGATTTCGCCGATTTCCTGAAAGACGCCGGCCAGTCCTACTGGCAGATGCTCCCCCTGGGCCCCACCAGCTATGGCGACTCCCCCTACCAGAGCTTTTCCGCCTACGCCGGCAACCCCTACTACATCGACCCGGATATGCTGGCGGCCGACGGGCTGCTGACGGACGCCGAGTGCGCCGCCCCCGACTGGGGCAGCGACCCGCGCCATGTGGACTACGGAAAGATCTACGAGAGCCGCTTTACCCTGCTGCACAAGGCCTACAAACGGGGCTGGGAGCGGGACGCGGAGGCCGTAGCGGCCTTTGCGCAGGACAATGCGCGGTGGCTGCCGGACTACGCCCTGTACATGGCCTGCAAACGCCATTTCGGCATGAAGGCATGGACGGAGTGGCCCGACGACGACCTTCGCCTGCGTAAGAACGAGGCCGTGCTGGACGAGTACCGCACACTTCTGCGGGAGGATGTGCAGTTCTTCACCTATCTGCAATTTCTGTTTTTCAGGCAGTGGACCGCTCTGCGCGACTACGTCCACCAGCAGGGCATCCGCATCATCGGCGATCTGCCCATCTACGTGGCCATGGACTCCGCCGACGTCTGGGCTGAGCCGCAGTTCTTCCAGCTGGACGACGATCTGGTGCCCAAGGCTGTGGCCGGCGTCCCGCCGGATTACTTTACCGCCGACGGCCAGCTGTGGGGCAACCCCCTCTACGACTGGGACGCCATGCGTGACGACGGCTTCGGCTGGTGGATCCGCCGGATCGACGGCGCCGGCAAGCTGTATGATGTGATCCGCATCGACCACTTCCGCGGCTTTGCCAACTACTGGGCCGTGCCCTACGGTCAGCCCACCGCCAAAAACGGCCGCTGGATCGCCGGTCCCGGCATGGACCTGATCGAACGGCTCAACGGCTGGTTCCCGCAGCTGGAGTTCATCGCCGAGGATCTGGGCTACCCCACCCCGGAGGTAGCGCAGCTGCTCCGCGAGTCCGGCTGGCCCGGTATGAAGGTGCTGGAATTCGCCTTTGACTCCCGGGATTCCAGCGGGTATCTGCCCCACGCCTATACGCCGCACTGCATCTGCTATACCGGCACCCACGACAACAGCCCCCTGGCACTGTGGCGGCAGGAGGCCGCGCCGGAGGATGTGGCCCACGCGGTGGAATACCTGGCGCTGACAGAGCAGGAGGGCTTCCACTGGGGTATTATCCGCGGCGGTATGTCCAGCGTGGCGGAGCTGTTCGTGGCGCAGATGCAGGACTATCTGGGCCTGGGCGAGGGAAACCGCATGAACATCCCCGGCACCCAGGGCGGCAACTGGACCTGGCGGCTGCTGCCCGGCGAGCTGAGCGATGCGCTCTCTGTCAGGATCGACCGCATGACCGCGCTCTACGGCCGCAAGGCATAAGCGAACACCCCCGGCACTGCCGGGGGTGTTTTTTGCCGTGAGCACCGCTTCCGCAACGCCGAAACCCCCATCTGCCGTGTGACAGATGGGGGTTTCGATGCCGCCGAGGTAGGGGTTAGACCTCCGCGACCCGTACTGCAATATGGGCCCCCTGCCGGGCAGGGCAAATAAAAAACCGGCTGCAATGTATGCACCTTGGAAGTGCATCCCACTTGCAGCCGGTCGATCATGCGGTCAAATGCCGTTTAGACACCGTAGCTTTGCGTCTCGGCCTTTCAGCCGATTTGCCAACAGAACATTATTGTATTCGCAGTATATCACTTTCGTTCCGTTTCGTCAAGCCTTTTTCGCAAAAATCCGTGTTTTCTACGCGTCCGTCTCTAAATCTCCGATCGCCGCGCACGCCTGACGGTATGCCGCGGCCGTCTCCGGATACAGCGCCGACGCGCGCTGCATATCGCTGCCGCGCAGGGCCTCCGTCAGGGCGGAGGCTGCCTGCCCCAGCTGCACCAGCCCCAGGTTGGCCGCCAGGCCCTTCAGCGTGTGCGCCGCCCGGAACGCCCGCCGGGCGTCTCCGGCGCTCATGGCCGCCTGCAGCATGGCGAAGGTGTCGTCTCCGGCGAACATCCGCAGGAAACGCTCCACCGCAGCTATACTGCCCAGCCGGCGCACGGCGTCCGCCATGTCGCCGCCCATCTCTTGATAAAGCTTCTCTAAATTCATTGTTTCTTCCTCTCCAGCCACTCGGCGATCGTTCTTATCATCTGCCCAGCCTCCAACGGCTTGGGGATATGCGCGTCCATGCCCGCTGCCAGGCAGGCCGCTACGTCCTCGTCAAACAGGTTGGCGGTCATGGCGATGATCGGCAGCTGCGCGTCCGGCCTGTCCATCCCGCGGATGGCGCGGGTGGCGGAAAGGCCGTCCAGCTCCGGCATCATCACGTCCATCAGCACCGCGTCGTAGGTGCCGGGCGCCGACGCGGCGAACATCTCCACCGCCTCCTTGCCGTCGGCGGCCTGGTCCACCATGGCGCCGGCCTCCTGCAGCAGGTAGACCGCGATCTCCCGGTTCAGCTCGTTGTCCTCCGCCACCAGCAAGCGCCGTCCGGCAATGGAGGCCGCCGCGTCGGGAAGCGCGGCTTCCGGTTCGGCCTCACTGGGCATCATGGGCAGCACCACGCGGAAGCGCGTTCCCTGTCCGAGTGCACTGTCCACCTGAATGGTACCGCCTCTTTCGTCCACCAGCTTTTTCACCACGGCCAAACCCAGGCCCACGCCGCCGGAAAGGCTGCCTCTATCGCTGTTTTCCTGGGCAAACGCCTCGAACATATGGCGCTGGAACGTCTCGCTCATACCTGCGCCGTTGTCCTCGCATATAAATTCCAGCCGGCACACGCCGTCCGCATAACGGGACTCGCGGAAGCTGCAGCGCACCCATCCGCCGGGGTGATTGTATTTGATGGCGTTGCCAATGATGTTCTGGCAGATCTGCCGCAGATACAGCGGGTCGCCTGTGAATCGTTCATGCTCCAGCGTCAGGTCCATCACCGTCAGCGCAACGCCTGCGCTCTCCGCCTGGGCGCGCGAAATATCCAGCATCTCGTGCAGCTCGCTTGTCAAACAATAGGGGGTCTTTCCCAGCGCCTCCTGCTTCGGGCGATTCAGCGTCAGCACGTCGTTTACCAACGCCAGCAGATAGCGCGCCGCGGTCTGCGCCTTCTCCCGGCAGGACTGCACCAGCGTCACATTCTCCGGGTTCCGCCCGATGATCTCCAGCATACCCATGATGATGTTGATGGGTGTGCGTATATCATGGCTCATGCTGCGAAGGAAGTGCGTCTTGGCCTGGTCCGCCGCGCTGGCGCGGCGCACCTCCTCCTCCAGACGGTGCTGGTAGTCCATCTCGCGACGCTTGCGCTCCTGCGTGGTGTGGAGCACCAGCAGCGTCGCCAAGACCGCCGCCAGCGCGTAGACGCCGAAGGCGGAGATCACCATGTTCTTGCCCAGGATGAACACGTATTCATTGGGGAGGAACACATACAGGCTGTACTGCTGGTATCGCTCCCGTGCACCGAAGAACGTGCCGTCCGTGCGGAGCTGGGTCAGCTTGCTGCCCGGGGAGGGGGAGGACTCCAGCGCACGGATGAGGGGCACCTCGTCCACCGGCAGGTTCCACTGCTCCGCCGCGCTGCTGCCCACCACGCGCTCGCCGTCGGTGATGTAGGTGTAGACCCTGTCATTGAGCAGCGTCTCGTAGCCCGCCAGCAGGCTCTCGATGGACGCACGGTAGGAGGCGATGATCGTGTTCGACTGGAGGCGGACGCAGAAGACGACGCCGGGATTTTCGACGCGCGCCACGGCTGCTATGTCGTATACCGCGCCGTCACGGGTCAGGCGGCGGGCGAAGATCTTTTCCGGGTAGTCCATGATGGAGCGGATCGCCTCATTGGTGTAGTAATCGCTCCAGTCCATGTCCGCACCGGAGCTGAACTCGATCTCCAGATCCTTGTCCAGCACCAGCACGCAGGTTACGCGCTGACGCTGGGCGTACCGCGCCAGCTCCTCGTTGGAGCGGTTCTGCCCCACCATACCCTCGCGCTCCGCCACCTCCTGCGCCTGCTCCGTCAGCCGCACGAGGCTCTTTAGCCGGTCGGCGGCGACGATGTCGCGGTAGCTGATGCACTGGTTTTGCAGATATTGCAGCGTCCGCTGGGCGGTCTGCTGGGCGTTGCGGATGCTGCTGTTGCCGCCGATGAGAGCCGTGACCGCCATCACAAAGACGCCCAGCACCAGCATGAGCACCCAGATATATTTGTTGGAAAACTTATTGCCCATGGATCAACCCCGCTAAAGCCGCCTGTGCGTCCACGCCGTAGCTCTCCAGAATGGCGGCCACGGTGCCGTCCGCCACCAGCTCGTGCAGCATTTCGTTCAGAGCCTCCGCTCTGCCGCTGCCGTCGTCCTTATAGAACGCCGCGCCCAGACCTGCCCGCAGCAGCCCCGGCTCCAGCACCCGGTATTCCCCGGCGCGCCCGGCGATGAAGGTGAGGTACGCCGTCTCGTGTCCGGCGCAGGCGTCCACGTAGCTTTTGTCCAGCGCGGCGAACACGTCCACCGTGTCGGCGAAGCAGTACACGCTGTCCACCTGCTCCACGCCGGGCACCTGATGCTTCAGAAACAGCTCCTCCGGCTTGGAGGAGGTCTGCACGGCGATGCGCTTGCCGTTCAGGTCGCCAAGACCGTAAATATCGCTGGACGCCTGCACTATGACCACCTGACGGCTGTACATATACGGCCCTGCCCAGCGGTAGCGGTCCTCTCTGCCGTTCATGGAGAAGCTGCCCCAGAGGCAGTCCACGTCGCCTCGCTCCAGTAGGGCGTCCTTCTCCTGCCAGTTGATTTTTTGGAAACTCGCCGTCCAGCCCAATCTCTCGCAGGCGGCGGTGGCGATCTCCACGTCGATACCCGCATAGGCGCCATTCTCATCCAGATAGAAATACGGCTCATAGTTGTCGCTGCCAATGACCAGCACCGGCAGTTCTTCCGTTTCCGTCTCCCGCTGTCCGCAGCCGCACAGCAACGCGCCGCACAGCGCCAGCAGCACCGCCAGCAATCTTTTTGTCCTGCTCATTCCTTACCTCTCAGGCCGTATACCTCACGGCACAGTGCGCCCTGTATGTCCTCCAGACAGTCTACCAGCAGCGGATCGAACGCGCCGCACTCGCCGCGCCGTATCATAGCCAACGCCTCCGCATGGGTATACGCCGGCTTGTACACCCGCTGGCTCACCAGCGCGTCATAGGCGTCCGCCAGGCCCACCGCCTGCACGGTCATCGGTATCTCGTTGCCCTTCAGCCCGTCGGGATAGCCGCTGCCGTCCACCCGCTCGTGATGCCAGCGGCAGATCTCCGCCGCAGCCTCCACCAACGGCTCGCTTTCCATCTCCTTCATGCCCCGCATCAGTTCCTCGCCGATCAGGGTATGCTTCTTGATCTCGTCAAACTCCTCCGGCGTCAGGGGACCGGGCTTTCGCAGCAGGGCATCCGGCACGCCCATCTTTCCGATGTCGTGGAACATAGCCGCGGCGGCGGCCCGCCGGCAGTCCTGCAGGGTCAGGCCGTATTTATCCGTGCGTTCCAGCATTCTCTGCAGCAGCCGCTGCGTGATCTGCTCCACGTGCCGCCCGTGGTCCGCGCCCTCGCCGTTGCGGTAGCCCATCACCCGCGACAGGATATCCGCCACGATGCCCATCGTGTGCTCCTGCCGCCGCAGCTGCTGTGTCATCACCGCTGCCAGCCGCCGCTGCCGCGCGTACAGCTTCACGGTGTTCATCACCCGCTGCCGCACGATACGGATATCAAAGGGCCGTTCTATGTAGTCCGCCACGCCCATGTCGTAGGCCTGCCGCACCTTTTCTTCTGAGCCGTCCGCCGTGATGATAATGACCGGGATATCCTCGATAAACCCCCGCTTATTCATCTCCTCCAGCACCTGCAGACCGTCCATCTCCGGCATGATCATGTCCAGCAGCACCAGTGAGATATCCGCGCCGTAGGTCTCCAGCTGCGCCATACACTCCCGACCGTCCTCCGCCTCCAGCACGTTGAAAGCCTCCGCCAGCATCTCCCGCAGTATCGCACGGTTTATAGCCGCATCGTCCACCACAAGAATATGCGGCTTGATCTCCCCCTCCTCAGCGGGGGTATCCTCGGTGACCACGGCGTCCTTTCTTCGCTTGGCCCGGTACATCAGCCGGTCCGCCCGCTGCACCGCCTGGGCGATCGTCTCCTGCTGCGCCATGACGCAGCCCACGCTGATGGTGATATGCTGGCCGCCCTCGCAGCCCGGTATGCTCACTGTCCGCAGCCGCCGCTGAATGTCTCCCAGCACGGTGGCAAAGGCCGCCTGCTCCACGCCCGGCAGCAGCAGCAAAAACTCGTCGCCGCCGTAGCGCACCAGTGAGCCGCTGCGGCCCACTACCTCATAGATGGTATCCGCCAGCGCCCGCAGCGCGTTGTCGCCCACCTGATGGCCATTCATGTCGTTATACAGCTTCAGATCGTCCATATCGATGAGCGCTACACCGCCGCGGTATATCTCATTGCTCATCTCCCGCTGGTAATGGTTGCGGCTCAGCGCGCCGGTCAGCGCGTCTATCTCCTGCTCCTGTGTATCCCGCCCGGAGATGACCAGCACTTTGTCGTTGATCCGGTCGATGCGGATGTCATACTGCCGGCAGCCTACGCCGCCCTGCCGGAACCGCAGGCGAAAGCTCTCGTTTCGCTCCTTTTCGTAGAAAAAGCTCCGCAGATTTTCGCTGCTGAGATAGCGCATCCACACGCTTTTCTCCGCCGACACACCGCCGTTATCCCGAAAGATGTCCCGCAGCTCCTCTACGGTGTACCATTTGTCCTCCAGCCCACTGGCCAGACTGGTTTTCCGGACCCGCAGCTTTCCCCGGGCCCTGTCATATTCACATACGGTGTCGCAGATCGGCAGCAGTGCCGCAATAAAGGCTTCCTTCTCGATCATGGCTGGACCTCCGTCCCTATCATATCAGCCTTATTATAGCATCTTAATGCCGTATTGCAACGGCTTCCCCCTGAAACGCTGAATTTTTCGCCTGTTTTGCAGGCGGCGCGCCGGGGTGCGCTGTCGGTGAACGGCCCTGACCCGCGCAGAGCAAAATAAAACCGCCCGGACGGGCGGTTTTGTTTTGCCTTTTTGCGATCTAACTGCGGCGGCGGAGGGCTAAAACGGTCAGTGCCGAAATGGAAGCACCAACAATAAGCCATGCCCACGGACCGGCGGAGGGCGCGGCGGCCGGCAGAGGCTGCCAGGCGGCATACAGCGTCATATCCGCCGTGACCGGCGCATTGAAATCCCAGGGGCGGGTCAGGTCGTAGTCACTGTACCAGCCGGTGAAGCGATAGCCCGAGCGGGTGGGCGCCTGCGGCGGCGCCAGGGGCGTTCCACGGAGCACCTCCGCCGGCGCTACGCCGCTGCCGCCGTTACTTTGGAAGGTCACGCGGCACTGCTCTGACACCACCACCGTGACGTCCCGGACAGCGGCGGCGTAGCGGCCCATGCCGTCCTCGGTGGACACCAAGTAATGGCTGCCGGTTATGGCGGACGCACCGCCGTCGGCCAAGACCTTCAGCTGAAAGGAGCCGACGACCGTCTCATCCGCCCAGTCCGCGCCGCCGCCAAAGTCTACGCAATTCATGTAGACCGCCTGACGGCCATCACGCAGCGTGACCAGCGTCGTCTTGACGCCCTCGCGGAGCAGGGTGCCATCAGGCTGATAGGCGAAGAAGGCAGGATCGAAGCATATCTCGTCCTGCATGGCGAACATCGGCCCTGTGCCGGTGGTCCGGCACAGGGTAAGCGATACCGTAACGGTATCGCCGGCGGCGGCATGGTACGTCGCCTCTCCGTTGGCGGCAAGGCGGAATTCATAGTGCCGGCTGTCGTCGCCCCAGGCCAGGGACGGCGCCAGCAGCAGCAGCACCGCCAGCAGCGCCAGAACTACCCGCTTCATGGTCCGCCTCAGTTCAGGAAGTCCTTGAGCTTCTTGCTGCGGGAGGGGTGCCGCAGCTT
>OLNF01001877.1_pt1 | contig 17384 bp, 17 predicted proteins | sample 1673061 | NCBI WGS metagenome assembly OLNF01 (sample SAMEA3136751, study PRJEB25190) | human gut metagenome | reverse complement strand
TTCAGACACCTGGTTTCATGGGACATGGTAAACATTTCATCAGCTCCAAGAAGTTTATGAAAGCTGAAGGCGGTATTGAACGTATCGTATGGATGCCGAAAGAACTGAAAGAGTTTGTTGCTGAACGTCTGAACAACACAGCAAAAGAACTCTACGGAATTGACAACTTTACAGATATGATCGGTGATGAAACAATCGCTACAGATCCTGAGACACTGGTTGGTTTCCTTACAGAGAAAGGCCATCCGGCATTAGCTCTTGATCCAATGATGTAAAGTTTGGTGGTTTTCCCGGAGGTCTTATATGAGTCATGCGGAGGCTTAACATAAGTCTCCGGGTTTAAACGCTTAAATGCGGATAGATAATAAACCATGGTATTCAATATTTCAAAGACGAAAACAGAGACATTCATTTAGATATATGCAGGTCTGCCGGAGACAAGGACATCATGAGGACAGTATTTGCGGAGTATACTGCCAGAGCTATTATATGTAGGAGTTCTGATACCGGACACGATGTGGACGATAACCAGATTGTTGCATTTTTAACAAAACATGGTAACCCAGTCTTGTCAATGGACAGGATGTTGTTGTATACTAAATGAGATGATGTGTAAGTCTGCGAAAATACATACACACAGTAATTTTTTTAAGGAGGCCAAAAAAATGCCGTTTAATCAGAAACTTCAGAAATTCAATGCAAAGATTAATACAGTCACCATTGGCAGCGGAGATAAGACTGTAACAATCGGCGGAGACTCTACTTATCCATTCTATTCTTTTGATGCACCATCAGAAAACACACCTAAGATCGGTGTTGAAATCTCTGATATGGGTCTTGAGAATATCGTATCCGAAGGTATCAAAGCATACTATGAGGGAGCTACTACAGTAGGAGAAATGGCTAAGAAAGCAGCAGCTATGGAAGGTGCTGACTTCGTTGCTCTTATCCTTGAAGGTGGAGACCCGAATGGTGTAAACAAATCTGTTGATGAACTCATCGCAGTTGTTAAAGAAGTTGCAGATGCAATTGATGCACCATTAGTAGTTGAAGGATGCAAGAACGTAGAAAAAGACGCTGAACTTCTTCCGAAGGTAGCTGAAGCTCTTCAGGGAAGAAATGTATTGATTCTTTCTGAAAAAGAAGAAAACTACAAAGCAATCGGTGCTGCAGCAGGACTTGCTTACGATCAGATCGTAGGTGCAGAATCTGCCGTAGATATCAACCTTGCTAAACAGCTTAACGTTGTAACTACTCAGTTAGGCGTTAACGCACAGAAGATCGTTATGAATATCGGTAGTGCTGCTGCCGGATATGGATACGAATACGTTGTATCTACAATGGACCGTATCAAAGGTGCAGCTTTATCTCAGAATGATAACATGCTGCAGATGCCTATCATTACACCGGTATCCGCTGAGACATGGGGCGTAAAAGAAGCTACAGCTTCTGAAGCTGATATGCCTGAATGGGGACCGGAAGAAGAGCGTGGAATCGATATGGAAGTTATGACAGCTGCTGCTGACCTTGCAGCCGGATCTGATGCAGTCATCTTAAGACATCCGGAAGCTGTTGCAGCTATTTCCAGAATGATCAAAGCACTTGCGTAATTGAATAGGAGGAACAAATAAAATGGCACTGAATGGTATTCAGATCTTTAAATTAACACCAAAGAAAAACTGTAAGGAATGCGGATGCCCAACATGTATGGCTTTCTCTATGAAAGTTGCTCAGGGCGCTATGAAAATTGAACAATGTCCGCATATGTCTGATGAAGCTTTAGCTTCTTTATCAGAGGCTACAGCTCCGCCAATGAAGACAATCAAAATCGGTACTGGCGACGGCGAATTCTCTCTGGGTGGAGAAACCGTATTATTCAGACACGAAAAAACATTCGTAAGCAAACCAAGATATGCTGTAGCTCTGTGCACATGCATGGATGATGCAACAGTAGACGCTAAACTTGCTGAGATCCCGAAGGTTGATTATGACCGTATCGGTGAGAGAATGTATGCTGAACTTGTATATGTAAACTGCGGCGAAGGCGCAGATGCTGCTAAATATACAGCACTTGTAGAAAAAGCAGCAGGTCTTGGCAGAACTTTAGTTCTTGACTGCAAAGATCCTGAGATCGCTAAAGCAGCTCTTGCAGTATGCAAAGACAGCAAACCAGTCTTAAACGGAGCAGACGCTTCCAACTATGAAGCAATGAACGCAGTTGCTACAGAAGCAGGTGTTGTTCTTGGTGTATCCGGTAAAGACTTAAATGAATTATATGATACAACAGCAGCTCTTGAAAAACTTGGAAACAAGAATCTTGTTCTTGATACAACAGGTGCTGATGTGAAAGAAACCTTTGCAAACACTGTACAGGTTCGTCGTGCAGCTCTGAAAGATCAGGACAGAACATTTGGATATCCATCCATCGTAAATCTTGTTAAGATCGCAAAAGGTGACCTTCACTTACAGGCAGCTTTAGCAGCTATGTTCACAATGAAATATGGTTCCATCATCGTTATGGAGCAGATGACATATGCAGAAGCTCTTCCATTATATGGTCTGCGTCAGAACGTTTACACTGACCCACAGAAACCAATGAAAGTTGAGCCAGGCATCTATCCATTAAATGGTGCTGATGAGAACTCTGTAGTAGTTACTACTGTAGACTTCGCTCTTACATACTTCGTTGTATCCGGCGAGCTGGAGCGTTCCGGTGTTCCGCTTAATCTGGTAATCAACGATGCAGGCGGACTTTCCGTACTGACATCATGGGCAGCTGGTAAATTCTCCGGTAACAGCATTTCCTCTTACATCAAAGAGAATGTTGAGCCGAAGGTTAAATCCAGAAAGCTTATCATCCCAGGTAAAGTAGCAGTTCTGAAAGGTGACCTTGAAGCAAAACTTCCAGGATGGGAAATCATCGTTGGACCAAGAGAAGCCGTACAGCTTGTTAAATTCTTAAAAGATATGCAGGCAGAAGGCCAGATCTAATCGTATCATATAAGCTGGACCGGTTGCAGTGCCGGTCTGGCTGTTAAAGAGAAGTATACAGTAAAAAAGTGGTTTCAGGCCGTTTTTTCTGTGTAAATATATAATAAAGGAGAACGAGGTTATGGCAAAATTCGTAACAATCGGAGAAAGACTTTCCACTACTGCACCTGCAGTAAACAAAGCATTTACAGAAAGAGATCCAGAGCCGATCATCAAAAGAGCAAAACAGCAGCTTGACGCTGGTGCAACTTATCTTGATGTAAACATCGGACCTGCTGAGAACGATGGAGAAGACCTGATGAAATGGGCTGTACAGCTTCTTCAGTCTGAATTCGACAACGTTCCGCTTGCACTCGATACAACAAATAAAAAAGCTATCGAAGCTGGTATCTCTGTATACAACAGAGCAAAAGGAAAACCGATCGTTAACTCTGCTGATGCTGGTGACAGAATCACAAACATCGACCTTGCTGCAGCAAACGATGCAATCTGTATCGCACTTTGCTCTTCCGGTATGGTAGCAGCTGACAATGATGAGCGTATGATGCACTGCCAGAATATGCTTGAAAGAGGTATGTCTCTTGGTATGGAAGCAGAAGATCTGTGGTTTGACCCGTTATTCCTCGTTGTAAAAGGAATGCAGGACAAACAGATGGAAGTTCTTGAAGCAATCAAAATGTTCTCTGACATGGGACTGAACTCCACAGGTGGTCTTTCTAACAACAGTAACGGTATGCCAAAACATATCCGTCCTATCATGGACTCTGCTCTCGTAGCAATGGCTATGATGAATGGTCTTACATCTGCGATCGTTAACCCTAACGACCTTCGTCTGATGGAAACTATCAAATCCTGTGATGTATTCAAAGGCAATACACTGTATGCAGATTCCTATCTGGAAATCTAATCAGTATTATCTGAAAAGCGTATTTAACTGAATACATAATTATGGGGGCTGAAGGCTTCGGTCTTCAGTCCCTTTTTTTAACAGGCTATTAACGACAATGAGAAAGGTGGTTGCCGAATGTTTAAGGTAACATTTTCATTCGAAGATGGCAGTGTGGTAGAAGCGTTTGCCAATGCGGGGGATAATTTACTTGAGGTAGCTCGTAGTGCCAATGTGGCCATTGATGCACCTTGTTCCGGAAACGGAGCCTGCGGAAAATGCCGTGTCCAGTTAAAAAGCGGAGAGCTGGACAGCAAAAAGACATTACATATTTCTGACGAAGAATATCAGGAAGGATGGCGCCTTGCCTGTTGCAGTAAGATCAGTGCGGATGTAACTGTGCTGGTACCTGATATTGCATCTGCCTATAAGAGCAGAATGAAAGTAGCTGATTTAAGCTCTAAAGAGGAAATAGCCATTTTTGAAAATGCCAAGAAAGACATTGAGCTTGCTGGCATAGAATTAAAGAATAGTCTTGAGGTAGTGGAAGTTGTGATGACTCCGCCGTCTCTGGATGACACAATGCCGGATAATGAGAGACTGACACGTGCACTGCGCAAATATTTAAATATCGGCAGAGTCCGTATCCCTTATGCAGTCCTGAAGAAACTTCCGGATGTATTAAGAGAGAACAACTTTGCAGTGAAGTGTGTAATCCGTGCCACATCTGACGATATGTTTGTGTATGATATTTTCGGCAAAGAAGAGGATGTAGTAATCGGTGGTCTTGCAGTAGATATCGGAACTACGACAGTTTCAGCTGTACTGATCAATATGGAGAACGGCGAGATTCTGGCGAAGAGTTCTGCCGGAAACGGACAGATCCGTTTTGGTGCAGACGTTATCAATCGAATCGTAGAATCACAGAAACCGGGCGGCCAGCAGAAGTTACAGGATGCTGTGATCAAAGAAACCATCAATCCGATGATCAGTGAGATGTGCAAGAGTGCCAAATTCCCGAAAAACCGCATATACAGAATGTGCGTGGCATCTAATACAACTATGAATCATCTGTTTGCAGGAATTAATTCTGATCCATTACGTACAGAACCGTATATCCCTGCATTCTTTAAGACCAATTCCCTGTTTGCTTCTGATGTGGGAATTGATATTAATAAAGACGCTCATATTATTATAGCGCCAAACATCGGAAGCTATGTAGGCGGAGATATCACAGCCGGAACAATGGTCAGCCAGATCTGGAACAGACCGGAGTTTTCCCTGTTTATCGACCTAGGTACAAATGGAGAGCTTGTATTTGGAAATTCAGACTTTATGATGAGCTGTGCATGTTCCGCAGGTCCTGCCTTCGAGGGTGGTGATATCAGCTGTGGTATGCGTGCAACAGATGGAGCAATTGAAGCATGTACCATTGATAAAGAAACTATGGAGCCGACCTACAAGATCGTAGGTAATCCGGGAACCAAACCTGTAGGTTTATGTGGATCCGGTATTATCGATGTGATCAGTGAACTTTATATCTGCGGAATCATTAACCCGAAGGGTAAATTTATCCGTGAAGGAAAGAGAATCAAACATGACAAATATGGAATGGGCAGCTATATCCTTGCATTCGAGGATGAGGCAGGTTCCGTTAAGGATGTTGAGATCACAGAGGTTGATATTGACAACTTCATCCGTGCTAAAGGTGCGATCTTCTCAGCTATCCGTACCATGCTGACTTCTCTGGACTTTGACGTGAGCATGATCGATGACGTATATGTTGCAGGTGGTATCGGAAGTGGTATCAATATGCAGAATGCAGTTAACATCGGTATGTTCCCGGACATCCCGATCGAGAAATTCCACTACATTGGTAACTCCTCTCTGACAGGCGCGTATCTGATGCTTCTGTCAACACCGGCAGAGAAGAAGACTTATGAACTTGCTGCAAATATGACATATATGGAACTTTCTACAGTACCAATCTATATGGATGAATTTGTAGGTGCATGTTTCATTCCTCATACAGATACAAGTATGTTCCCAACTGTAATGGAAGAGATCCAGAACCGCTGATGAAATCTCAGTAATTTTTATATGAGAAATTATGAATATGAATACCTAGAGAAATAATAATAACAGGACGGATCTTCAGATACCTGTGATCTGTCCTGCTTATGGAGACTTATATGGCATTTAGCTTAAATGACTTAAATTATGAAAAAGACAGTAAGGAAAGAATGCCATGGGAGCATTATACCCAGGAGTTTGCAGCTGCAGACCCGAAGGAGATTGCTTCCAGATTGTCTATTCCTTACGATGAGACAACGAAAACATTGAATTTAACTTTTCTGGGAACACAGTATCAGATCACATGGCCGGATTTTGCAGTGACACATACTCCGGACGAAAAAGGGTTTTATCCGCTGGAGGATATGATCTATGCAAAAATTCTGACCATCCGTTTTCTTTTAAACGGGGTGAAGTCTGAAGGTTCCGGAAAATTCAAAACATATCGTGAAATGCCATGGGGAGAAGTATATTTAAGACAGTTTGACGGCAGATGTATCAAACGTCTGGCATTTTCCTATGGTAACCGTCCGGGAGATTTCAGGGCAATCATGGAGCATATCCGTGCCATACCTGTAAAGCACGGCGATATTGCCTATGAAGTAGAAATTTTTCCGGAATATAAAATACAGATGATCCTCTGGGAGGGCGATGAGGAATTTCCACCGTCTTCACAGATTCTCTTTTCTGACAATTTCCCTGTTTCTTTCCAGGCAGAGGATATGGCAGTTATGGGAGATGTGATCATTGGTTCCCTGAAAGCATTCTTAAAATGTATTCAGGCATAAATCCTGTTAAGTTCGAATAAAACAGGGATATCTGTTTTAGATAAAAGCGCTGCCGGCGGATGATGCGGACAGCAGCGAAAAACCGACTTAAAAGCGGAGTAAAAAGGAGGTAATTTGAAATGGGATTCAAATCAGACATTGAAATTGCACAGGAATGCGAAATGCTTCCAATTACCCAGATTGCAGAAAAAGCAGGTATTGATGACAAATATCTGGAACAGTACGGAAAGTACAAAGCAAAAATCGACTATAATCTTTTAAGAGAAACAGACAAGCCGGACGGAAAGCTGATTCTTATGACAGCAATCAACCCTACACCAGCCGGAGAAGGAAAAACTACGACAACTGTAGGTCTTGCAGATGCAATGCAGAAACTTGGCAAAAACGTTATGGTAGCCCTGCGTGAGCCATCCCTGGGACCGGTATTCGGTGTAAAAGGCGGTGCAGCAGGCGGCGGATACGCACAGGTTGTTCCTATGGAAGATATCAACCTTCACTTCACAGGTGACTTCCATGCCATCGGCGCTGCAAACAACTTACTCGCAGCTATGATCGACAACCATATCTTCCAGGGTAATGCATTAAACATTGACCCGCGTAAGATCACATGGAAGAGATGTGTAGATATGAACGACCGTCAGCTTCGTAACGTAATTGACGGCCTTGGCGGAAAGACAAATGGTATGCCTCGTGAAGACGGATATGACATTACTGTTGCATCTGAAATTATGGCAGTTCTCTGTCTTGCAAGTGATATCAAAGACCTGAAAGAAAGATTATCCAAGATCATCATCGGATATACATACGGTAAAGTTTCCGAGCAGAAACCTGTAACAGCCGGTGACCTTCACGCAGAAGGTGCTATGACAGCCCTGTTAAAAGATGCTCTGAAACCAAACCTTGTACAGACTCTGGAACATGTTCCTGCAATCGTACATGGTGGACCATTCGCAAACATCGCTCACGGATGTAACTCTGTAACAGCTACAAAGATGGCTCTGAAACTTGCTGATTACGCTATCACAGAAGCCGGATTTGGTGCTGATCTGGGTGCTGAGAAATTCCTTGACATCAAATGCCGTATGGCTGGCTTAAAACCAAGCGCAGTTGTTATTGTAGCTACTGTACGTGCCCTGAAATACAACGGCGGTGTTGCAAAAGCTGATCTCAATAACGAGAATCTGGAAGCACTTGAAAAAGGTCTTCCAAACCTGCTCAAACACGTATCCAATATCAAGAATGTATACAAACTGCCATGTGTAGTTGCTATCAACGCATTCCCGACAGATACAAAAGCCGAGCTTGACCTTGTAGAAGCAAAATGTAAAGAACTCGGTGTTAATGTTGCCCTTTCTGAAGTATGGGCAAAAGGCGGCGAGGGTGGAATCAAACTTGCTGAAGAAGTTCTCCGTCTTGTAGAAGAACCAAACGATTTCTCCTATGCATATGAACTGGAAGGTTCCATTGAAGACAAGCTGAACCAGATCGTTCAGAAAGTATACGGCGGCAAGAGAGTTGTTCTGACAGCAAATGCTCAGAAACAGGCAAAACAGTTAGAAGATCTTGGCTTCGGCAACTGTCCGATCTGTGTAGCTAAAACTCAGTACAGCTTAACAGATGATCAGACGAAACTGGGTGCTCCGACAGACTTCGAAGTTACTGTACGTAATCTGAAGATTTCTGCAGGTGCAGGATTCATCGTAGCGCTGACAGGCGAGATCATGACAATGCCAGGTCTTCCTAAAGTTCCGGCTGCTGAGAGAATCGACGTAGACGAAACAGGCAAGATCACAGGTCTGTTCTAATAAGAATAAAAGAAAGCAGGAGAGAAAAAGATGGGATTTTCAACAAGTACTTGCACAGAATTCGTTGAGGTTTTAGCTTCCAAAGCTCCGGTTCCAGGCGGCGGCGGTGCATCTGCATTAGTTGGTGCTGTAGGAACAGCTCTGGGAAACATGGTAGGAAGTCTTACAGTCGGAAAGAAAAAATACGCTGACGTAGAAGACGAAATGTATGAATTAAAAGCAAAATGTGATCAGCTGCAGAAGGATTTCCTTCGTCTGATCGAGCGCGATGCCGAAGTATTCGAACCATTATCCAAAGCATATGGAATGCCAAAGGAAACAGAAGAAGAGAAAGCTGAAAAAGCCAGAGTCATGGAGATCGTATTAAAAGATGCATGCTCCGTACCTATGGAAATTATGGAGAAATGCTGCGAAGCGATTGAGCTGATCGTAGAATTCGGAGCAAAAGGCTCCAAGCTTGCTATCAGTGATGCTGGTGTTGGTGCAGCTTTCTGTAAGGCAGCATTACAGGGTGCCAGCCTGAACGTATACATCAATACAAAATCCATGGCTGACAGAGAATATGCAGAAGAATTGAACAGAAAAGCTGATGCGATGCTTGAAAAATATACAAAGATCGCCGATGATACATTTAACAGCGTACTTGGCAGACTGAAATAATATCGAATAAGATGGTATTCTGCTTCCTGTCAGAATTTTCCGGCAGAAGCAGAAACTGATAAAATGAGTGCAATTTGGGAGGAAACAATCAATGGCTAAGCAGTTATTAGGTAAAGAGGTAACAGCAGCATTAAACGAGAAAATCAAAGCAAATGTAGCAGAACTTCAGGGAAAAGGAGTAAATCCTACTCTCTGCATCATCCGTGTTGGTGAGAATCCAAGCGATATCTCTTATGAAAGAGGAGCAACAAAGCGCTGTGAAACTTTAGGCGTAGCATGTGAGAAGATTTTACTTCCGGAAGACGTTTCCCAGGAAGAACTTCTTGCAACCATCGATAAAGTAAACAAAGATGACAAGATCCACGGAGTATTATTATTCCGTCCGCTTCCAAAGCATCTGGATCAGGCAGTGATCGAGAATGCACTTGCTCCTGAAAAAGATGTTGATTGTATGACAGACCTTTCCATGTCAGGTGTATTCACTGGCAAACAGATCGGATTCCCGCCATGTACACCACAGGCATGTATGGAAATTCTTGATCATTATGGAATCGACTGCACAGGCAAGAAAGCAGTCGTAATCGGAAGAAGCCTTGTTGTTGGTAAACCTGCAGCAATGATGCTCGTTAAGAAGAACGCAACTGTTACTATCTGCCACACAAGAACTGTAGATATGCCGTCTGTAGCTCGTGAAGCAGACATCATCATCGTAGCAGCAGGACGTGCTGGTGTTGTTGGTGCTGAATACGTAAAAGAAGGCCAGACAGTTATCGACGTAGGAATCAACGTAAATGCAGAAGGTAAGCTTTGCGGTGATGTTGACTATGCAGCAGTAGAGCCGATCGTAGATGCTATTACACCTGTACCGGGCGGTGTTGGAAGCGTAACAACTTCTGTACTGGTTGGTCATGTAGTAGAAGCTGCAATGAGAAAGGTAAACGCATAAGATGAAGAAAGTGCCGGGAAAACATTTCTGGCTGCTTATGACAATGACAGGTGCCCTGATATTCGGGGCACCTGCTTTGGTAAGTGCCGGTCAGGATCAGACAACATCAGATAACAGTCAGGAACCGGATCATTCTGGGGAAGGGCAGATATCAAAGCCTGAATATCTGGAGGAATCCTCAGATGCAGTGATTTCCAATGAGGATCCCACAGATAACACCTATGGATATTATACGATTATGGGGGGAACCACTATAACAGCGGAAGCCATGTGTTCTCTGTATAATGAACAGGGTATTACTTATCCTGCGGAGGCGCTGGGAGCAGGCGGAGCACCGGATATTGAGACTTTCTGTAATATTATCATTGAGGAAGCCAATACTGAAAATGTCCGCGGAGAGGTGGTATTTGCACAGTCCATGCTGGAAACCGGGTGGCTGTCTTATGGTGGCGATTCTGAGATTAGTCAGTTTAATTTTGCAGGACTGGGAACAACCGGAAACGGAGTGAAAGGAAATTCTTTCCCGGATGTCCGTACAGGACTGCGGGCACAGGTACAGCATCTGAAGGCTTATGCATCCTCTGAAGCTTTAAACCAGGAATGCGTGGATGAGCGCTTTGGCTATGTAACCAGAGAGACTGCTCCTTATGTGGAGTGGCTGGGAATCCAGGAAAACCCCTATGGCAGCGGCTGGGCAGCAGGAAAGGATTATGGCAGTAAATTAAGAAAAATACTGTCTTCTGTAAGTGAAATGTGACAAAATAATGCTACGATAAAAATAAACAGAGGAGGAAATTCCAATGAAAAAATTCATGGAAGAATTCAAGGCATTTGCCCTGCGGGGAAATGTTATGGACATGGCAATCGGTGTGATTATCGGAGGTGCTTTTTCCGGGATCGTAACCTCTCTGACTGACAGCTTTATTAATCCCATCCTGAATGTGATCACAGGCGGGGCTACATATTCTCTTCAGGATGTGTCAGGGTTTGCATCCTCATTTATTTCCTCTGTAGTCAACTTTGTGATCATGGCATTTATCCTGTTTTGTCTGTTGAAGGCAGTGAACAGGGTAACCTCCATCGGTGCAAAAAAAGAAGAACCGGCAACTCTGACAACAAAAAAATGCCCTTTCTGTATGACAGAGATCGACATTCATGCAACTCGCTGTCCGCACTGTACCTCACAGTTACCTGAGGAAACAGAAGAATAGTGATAAGCATGAAAAACAGGCAGAAAGAATTTCCGCTAAGGAAGTTCCTCCTGCCTGTTTTATTTTGTTATGGAATGAAAATGTCATCAGCCGGCATTTACAACCAAGCTTGATCATTTTTACAATGGTATCCTGATCAAATTTACTGCTGTCAATGGAAAGATGATACTGGGACAGATCTGTCCATTTCCTGTCAGTAAAGTATTCATAGTAGGTGCGACGTTCCTTGTCTACTTTTTTGAACAGCTTCTGAGCACTTTTTTCTTCACGGCCTGTGCGTTCTTTTACAGTCTGGACACGTTAATCATAGGGAGCATAAATAAATACACTGAGACAATTATCCTGCAGGATATGATTGGCACATCTGCCTACAATGACACAAATCCCGATGGCTTTGACTGTTTTTTCAGTCAGCGCCTCAACAGTGAGGCTCTTATCTGATTAGTACTGTCCGCCCTGAGAACCACTGGACATCTGTCTTTCCTGGGCTTCGATCATCTTTTTCATAATAGTATCAGAACGTCCCTGCCTGAATTTCTCAGTTCATGGAAGATGAATTGCAGAAATGGATCCAGACGCAGTACTTGTAGCAACTGGTTCTAAATCTGTCGTTCCAAGATCTATTCCCGGAATAACTGGAGAAAATGTATATACAATCGAAGACATCCTTTCCTGAAAAGCCGAGCTGAAAGATAAAAAAGTAATGATTATCGGGGCAGGTGTTACGGGACTTGAGAATTATTTAAGACGTCTGTCAAAACTCCAAGCTTTATCACAGTTCCGGAAGAAATGCCTAATTTCGGCAAGATCTCTCTTATGAAAAATCAGGAGGGAATATATCTTGCATACCTCACTGATCCTGCGGCAATCGCAAAGGTTCTGCCTGCACCGTTAAAACCATTTTCCGTACCTGTAGTTACAGTATCTGTGTGCCATGTTAAAGAGCCAACCTTTGCTGATGATTATTATGAAGCAATCCTTGGTGTTTACTGTACATATGGAACACAGCTTGGATTATATCCAATAGGACTTGTACTTGGAGGAACCGGTGCAGAAATGGCAGTTCAGTGCGGACGTGATAATGGATCAATCCCAAAGAAACTGGGTTCTGAATTTGTGATCCGCCGAAACAATGATCATGTAACTGCTCAGGTCTGTCGTCGTGGTACTGAACTTGTAAATATTGATCTTAAGATTGGTGAATATAATAATGCAATGACCGGAATACTGTATCAGTTACCGGAAGCCGATAAAAAGACATATGGCGGTGGTTTCTACTTCCATCTTGACCGTGAACCAGATAAGGAAGGAAAATCACATTTCCAGAATGGTGCATTGCTCCAGAATATTTGTGAATACAACTACCATTCATGGGAACCTGGTTTTGCAACGATTCAATTACAATCATCCATTGATGATCCATGGGGAGAACTTCCAGTCAGAACGGTTGTTGGAGGTGCATATTCCTCAAATGATTTGATGGTTCACAAACTGAATTTGTGCGAAGAGTTGGATGCAGATGTGTTGGCACCGTATCTGCTTACCGCACGGTATGATAGAACAGCATTTATGGAAACAGGAAGAAGATAAGGAGGGTATTACCATGAAGTTTGAAAACAAAGTAGCGATCATTACTGGTTCAACAAGAAGAATCGGAAGGGCAACCGCAGAACTCTTTGCAAAAGAAGGCGCAAAAGTCGTAGTTGTTGGAACAAAAGAAGAACTAGGAGAAAGCTGTGTGAATGAAATCAAGGCAGCAGGAGGAGAAGCAATTTTCTGTAAAACAGATGTGACGTCTGATGAAAGTCTTGATAACTTGGTTAAGACAACTCTGGACGCTTACGGAAAAATTGACATTCTTGTAAATAATGCAGGAGTAGGCGGAACAACTGCCAATATGGAGCAGATTACGATGGATGAATGGAACACAGTTCTTGCAACAAATCTCACAGCGCCATTTATTCTTTGTAAAAAAGTAATCCCTATTATGGAAAAACAGGGTGCAGGAACCATTGTTAATGTAGCTTCCATGGCAGCAACCGCAGCAGGCCGTGGAGGGCTTGCTTACACTTCTGCCAAACATGGTCTTCTTGGACTCACCCGTCAGATGTCACTGGATCATGGACGCACAGGAGTACGTATAAACGCTGTTCTTCCCGGACCGATTGCAACAGATATGATCGCACGTGTGCTTGCGATCCCCCAGCATCCTGTTACAATGAAGATTGGAATGAGTCCGGCAAAACGCCCTGGAGAGCCAGTAGAAGTTGCACAGGCCATCGCCTTCCTTGCATCGGATGACGCAAGTTTTATCCATGGAGCTGCTTTGGCTGTAGATGGTGGATATACAATTTTTTAAAAATAATTAATGTGTATTGGAAGAGGGAGTCATTTGGGCTCCCTTTTTCAATGTATGGCACTTGACCGCGGAGAGTATAATACATCGTTGGACAGAAAAGGCTACGGATAAATTGAGCATTCAAATTCCCTGTATATAAGAATTATACTTTTTTTTAATGAATGGAAACAGCATTTCCAAAACCCCTGTCAAAAAAATGTTGAAAATTCCGAGTTTATATCTGAATAAGTTGAATTATATAGCAAAACTGTGCTATTTTTGTCTGATATTTCCGCAGAAAAATATCTCCGTAGCATTATAAGAGGAAAAAACCTGAAATAACTTAAGAAAAACTGTAGTTTCTGTAAGGGTCAGGAATAATCCGCCTGCGCCAAAGCTGTTTCCAAGTGGATCAGTCTCCCATGTAGGGCGTTTTATTCCAAGTTTGGAAAAAAGTCTTGGTGTAAGGTAAGAAACCAGATCGCAGCCGGAACGTCTCTGTACAAGAATGCCTGCCAGATAGGGGCCAACGTTATTATACACAAAATGTGTACCTGGCTTATACTTAAAGGGGATAGCCAGAGACATTTTTACCCAGTTATCTTCTTCATATAATGGTCGTTGTTCTCCCATCAGACTGCCATTCTCCTGTCCAAGGCACATGGTAAGAAGATCACGAACAGTTGCTTCTTTCAGGTTCTCATCTATACATTCCGGCAAGTCATCTAAAAATGCTTCTGTAAGTTTCTCGTTAAGACAGATCAGTCCTTCCTGAACAGCAAAGCCAACGGCACAGGATGTGAAGCTCTTTGTTGCAGAATAAATGTTCCTTCTGCATTCCGGTTCGCTATACCACTCTGCTGCAAGTTCATTATCTTTTGAAACCTTGATTCCAAGAACATTATAATCTCTTGCGACTTTTATAAAATCTGAGATATCCATAATATATACGCCCTTCCAGTCTTTGAATGTAGTTTGTTGCTTTTATAGTAACACAAAAATGGCAGAAGAGCTATGGGCATAAGGTATCAGACAGCATTTAATCTTGCTGATGAGATAATAGATGGTATAATGTCTATAGACAAATAAAAGAAAGTCGCCTGCTATGCGACTTCAAAGAGAGAAAAGTGTACTATTATGAGATAAAACAAAAGGATAAAAGAGTCGGGAGGATGATAGCATGAGTAAAAAAGGATATAGCAGACCAGGATTATTCGGGTCCATAAACCATTATGATGAAAAAGGAAAGAAGGTAGGCGAGAGTCGGCCGGGATTTTTGGGCGGCATGAATGATTATGATGCAAATGGTAAGAAAATCGGACATAGTTCTCCGTCCTTTTTTGGAGGCATGAACCACTATGATAATAATGGTCACAAAGTAGGCGAGAGCCGCCCTGGATTCTTTGGCAGTGTGAACCATTATGATGACAAGGGGCATAAGCAGGGACATAGTAATCCAGGGTTTTTGGGTGGATTTAATCATTATGATGATTAAGAAGTATAAAAGGTGGTACAGATATGGCGGACCAGAAGCTGATTGATGAAGTAGGAAGATACATAGACAAATATTATGAACCAGTGACCGATGATATCAAGATGGATCAGGAAATGAAATCCATATTTGATAAGATCACTAAATTTCGGAAAAAGAGAGCCGAAGTGAAGGCTTTGCAGGAAGAGGAAAGCAGTCCGGCAGAAGAATCCTTGCCGGAAGAATTTGATGTTTCAACAATGCAGAAGACAAAGCTTAAAAAAGGAATGTCTTCTACTATGCCGGTGAACAGAAATATTGATAATCTGATGAATCAGCTGGAGGAAACATTTTCGCAGAGATTGCTCCGTATGATCGACGAGCGTGGTATGACAGATTCAGAAGCATATGCAAAAGCATATGTGGATCGCCGGCATTTTTCAAAAATCCGGAAAGATGTCAATTATGTTCCAAATAAAAAAACAGTACTGGCTTTTACGATTGCCCTGGAATTATCCCTGGATGAAGCAAAGGATTTACTGGCAAGTGCTGGTTTTGCATTATCCAGAAGCTCAAAAACAGATATTATCGTGGCATATTTCTTACAGAATAAGATTTATGACATGTTTGAAATCAATGATGTGCTGGATGCGTATGGACAACCAGTATTTTAAACGAATATCCCTTTATATTTTGGTGAAATGTCACCTGACAGGCGACCAACCCAGTTGATTCTGTAGATAAAATGTGATTAACAACAAGTTTTTAAGGAGGTAATCACATGAATACAGAATTGACTGAGTTGGTTTTTATTTTGGACAGAAGTGGATCAATGGGTGGCTTGGAGAGTGATACGATTGGTGGTTTTAATGGTATGATTTCAAAACAAAAAGTACAGGGAAAAAATGTGAATGTGACCACTATTTTATTTGATGATGAAGTAGATATCATTCATGACAGATTTCCAGCGGGGATCATTGAACCGCTTACAGAAAAAGAATATTTTGTACGTGGCTGTACCGCTTTATTAGATGCAGTAGGAACAGCGATTGAAAAAATGGAAAATGTACAGAAACATCTCCCAGAGGATCACCGGGCAGGGAAAATTATTTTTGTTATTACTACGGATGGATTAGAGAATTCCAGCGAGCATTTCACACAGGAGCAGATTCGGAAAAAGATCGAAGCAAAGAAAGAGTGCGGATGGGAGTTCTTGTTCCTGGGTGCCAATATTGATGCGGGAAGAGAAGCTGAGAAGATAGGGATTGCCAGAAACAGATCTGTAACATATGAGAACGATTCGGAAGGCATTACTGTAAGTTTCAAAGCTGTAGGCAATGCGTTAAGTAAAGCAGTTACATGTGAACCGACGGAGAGTTTATTTGAAGACAGCTGGAAAGAAGAAATTGAGAAACATCATAAAAAAGTCATCTGAAGAAAAAATAGAAATTACGATTATATACGTGGAGGAAAAAAATTATGGCTATGACAACATGCCCGAATTGCGGCGAACAAATATCGGATAAGGCAAAGAAATGCGTGCATTGTGGAACAGTACTGATTCCGGAAGAAAAGAAATACTGTTCAGACTGCGGAGTAGAACTGGAAGAAGGAATGAAAGTTTGTCCGAAATGTGGTTGTCCAATAGAGAATGCTGTAGAAATGGAAGCAGCACCACAACAGGTAGAAGTAACCGGCGTTAAGATTACAAAAAAATCCAAGAAGATGATTGTAATTGCTGTGATTACGATTATTATTGCAGCAGCAATTACCGCTATTGGAGTACAGACACATAAAAAGAATGTTGCAGCAAAAGTGGCTGCGGAGGCACAAAAGCAGAGTGAAGAATATGGTACAAACCTGAATATGGCAGCTTATTCTATTCTTTCGGGAGCCAGTGATGCAGAAACTTGTGGCAATCTGATCAAGCAGGTTTGGTACAACTCTATTTATGAGCAAAATGACAGTAAGACAGATAAATACACTAAACCTAACGGATACTTTGTATCTGATTTTAACGATGCACTGAAAAATCTTTTTCTGGATAGCAGCTTTAATGATCAGATAGAAGATATTAATGATAATAAGGATACAGTAAACTCTCTGATGAAAAAATTAAAGAATCCTCCGGAAGAGTATAAAGATGCATATGAATCTATTTGGTGAAGAATGTATGGGGTGGATTCAAAATTATAAATTAACTGAGTTTAAAGTG
>OLNF01001863.1_pt1 | contig 17412 bp, 10 predicted proteins | sample 1673061 | NCBI WGS metagenome assembly OLNF01 (sample SAMEA3136751, study PRJEB25190) | human gut metagenome | reverse complement strand
GGTCATCCATCAGTGCTGTGACCCGTACCATATCAGCCCTCCATTCGGTCATAATTCATACATATTTATTGATGGTCTTGCATAAATTTGATTGCTGTTTTCTTGATTTATTGTCATTATACACCATATTGCCGAAAAAGGAATAACTGTTGGTGCTATATTGCTTGATGCCATAGCAACACTCAGTGCGACAACGAGTGCTCGATTCATTTTGCGTTTTCGCATAGTATCTCCCCTTTCATATTATTTTGTACGTTGTGGCATATATCGCCTAATTCCTAACTACATACATATTTTAATTATAACGATTCTTATAAAAAAGTCAATCAAATGGCAAAAAAAGCATGGGACTCTTTTCAGAGTTTCCCATGCTTTTTTTATTATTTTACGTTAAGTCAAAGAGATAATCCTTCAACATAACCTTGATTCTCTGGTAAACCTTGTTACCTTCGGAATCGGTTGCTTCAATTACAATATATGTATATTCATTATTGTAATTCTCAAAGTACGATGGCTGAAGCTTCAATTTCGTTGCCGCTACTGTAACTTCCTTACCATCAGAATCTACATACTTCTCAGCAATCTGTCCGCCATCCTTATTCAACAGCTTCTCAAGAGAAGAATCATATCGGAATACATCCTTGATGATACCTTCCTTTACCTGTGTAGAATTCCAATCCGCAATCAATACATGATTCTTATCTGCTACATATGAACTATCACGATTTGTCTCTGAGTAATCCAAATCATAGTAGATTCGAACCTGCTTTAATGTTGCATCCTGGTCTACAGTTACCTTAAAACTAAACTCTGGATATGAAGTATTCTCCTCAACCTTTGTATAATAATCATCGTTTACATCACGTTTGATGATATTATTTGTTTCTTTACCATAGTCATATACATAAATGGTTGGCTGTTTTACACTGTTACGAACTGAGTTACAAATAATATTGATGTACAGGTAACGCTCATCATTATTATCCTTTCCTACACCAGTCACCTTCGAATGTCCGGCACCACAGTAGTTTACGTTCTTATAAGTGTAAATAAAGTAGTTGTCCATACCATCTCTCGGTGATGCTGCATAGATGGAAGAACCGTCCTTTGTATTATTACCACCTGCAAGAGAATACCACACAGTCATGTCATCATTTTCAACATCCAGCGCATATGCCTGTGAGTGCGTTCCTGAAATATTCAACTCAGATGCCAATGTGAATGGGAACAATGTTACAATACCCTGATTGTTCTGACTCGCTTTATCAGTACCATACTTTGTATTCTCCTTTGCAGAAAAGCTAGCTGCATTGTACCAATATCCTGCGATTGCCCAGCTCAAATCGGCATACCGATAAGGAATTGCATATGGATTATCATTACCACTGACATTTACCGCATCTGTATATGCCACGGATGTCAGATATTTGCTTGGCGTTGATCCAAACACTTTTTTCATATCTGAAAGCCAGCTTGTATACCGACTTTCATCTTTCGTTGTCGACAGATTCGTCATAAAGTACTTGTCACTATCCTGTGTAGTTGTATACTTCACATAATTCTGACTTGCATCTGTTGTCACAGGATCATTAAAGTGATACCGATCCATACCAAAGTATGAACGAAGTGTTGCTGTCAATGTAGAAGTACCCTTATCAGAGAACTTTGTCAATGTATCATGGAACAACAGGAGCTGTCCATCATCTTCGATGTAAGACTTCAAATCTGCAAGTGCAATCGGACTTGTAATATCATCTCCACCGAAATCTTCAGATGGTCCAAGAATAATTGTACTGTATGATTCCTGTAACCAATCGGCACCTGCTGCATATCTTGTATATTTCTTGTAAAGTTCCTTATACTCAAGTTCTTTATCTTTTACCTTAAAGTACTCCTCCATATAAGTGTTCATACTCTCGCCATTTGGAAGATATGCCTGTGATACATCATTATACTGTGCAGCGTTACCATCAATAGAATAATAATCACTGTACGTTGATTTTGTCTTCAAACGATTCAATTCCTGAATCAAAGTCTCTTTTGATGTATTACTTGAGAAGGTTGTCTTGCCTGAATTTGTGCTTCCTGACTGAATTCCGGCAATTAACTTATCAATTTCTTCATCAAGTTCCTTTCTTGCATCAACGGTTGTTTTCTGAATATCAACACCTGTTTCATCCTTCATGCTGGATGTTCCAGTTGCACTCTCATTCTTCATAAACTGATACAACTGCCAATACTTGCCTGCCAACTGCTCATACTCACGTTTCTTAATAAATTTATATTTATCTTCCACTGTTGTGAGTGCATTATACTTATCATAATCAGTATCCGTTGAATCAATTGTAAATGAATTTACAAGTGCCTCTTTTTCTGCATCTGTAATTGCTGAAGAGTAATCAACTTCTCCATTGTCAACCTTGTAATCATATGCAGCTTCTGCATCCTTTGCAGCCTGCTCAAACTCATTACGCAGCATAATATCAATATCAAAGTCATACAGATCATTTACCTGATCTGCAAGGTTGTTATCCCAGTCATCCATACCCTTGACACCTTTTCCAGGTACAACAAGCTGACTGTCATAACTTACGATACCAAACGTATGCTCATGCTTACCTAAGTAATGACTTCCCAGCATACCATCCTTCGAATCCTGGAAATTACCACCATAAAGAGCTCCATACGCTGTACGATTTCCTGAATTCGTATATGGGTTATACTCCAGTCTCTGATATGCCTGCTGACATACAGTACAGAAATACAAGGAGTTGTAACCTTCTGCGCCTTCGCCAAGTGCGTTATTTGACCACTGGTTTGCCTTACCTCCCGGCATAATCTGCAATACATTTACCTGCTGTTTTTCGTCAGTCTTGTTCTTGACATAAGCAATACCCGTCTGGCTGACTGAATTTCCATTTGTATCAACAACCTCAATCATCCAATACAGTGGACCATAGAAGCTGTCCGCACACTGATAAGTAAGTGAATTCGCATCTCCTGATGTCATGTACTCTTCTTTTCGATCAAAAGTACTATTTCCATCATCATCAATATACAGTTTAACCGTATAATTGGCACTTCCCGTGACTGTATATTTAAATTTCAATGTACCGTCTGTAATCTGTGATGTTTCATCATACCGATTATAAGTTGCCGGCATACTTGTGATTGTCAGCTTTGGTCTCTTCTCTGATGTTGCATAGATTGAACTCAACTCATTCTTTGGAGTATCTGCTGCACCACCCTTGAACACTGAGACATATCCTGTTAATGAATCACCAAGCGAACCATCACTTAAAATATCTTCCACATCCGTCTGATTAAAGTTCCACTGTACATTATCTTTATCAGTGCCTTCACATGCTGCCAATAACTTATACATATTAGAATCCGGATCAATCGAGTTCTGCAAATAGCCATCTGTCTTTGCAAGAGTATATGCTGTTGTCAGATTCTTACTTACTACAACCGGCATTCCTGCATCAACATATTCTTTTAATGCCTCATACCGATTATATGTGATATCATTACCATTCAATACTGTAAACGTATCTGTATAATTTCCATTCAGGCGAACCTTCGCAGTTGGTGTACCACTGTTTGCAGGACCTGGAGACTGTGCCATAGCTGAAAGATCCAGATTTACAATATCACCATTGTGAGAATACATCGTGTAGATTGGCAAAGTTGTAATCTTTGACATGTCCAAACTACCCGAATTAGACTTCAAAGTCCCACCCCATCTTGCAAGACCTGTCAAACTACGATATTCTAACACATCCTTTAATGCAGATGTATTTCCGCCAATATAAACCAAATCGTACTTTCCTAAAACTTCTGATTTATCACACGCAAACTCCTCGGATGACATCTGTACCAAATTAATCTTATCAATTGGTAAGTTTAATGCATCTGCTAATTTTGCCTTAGAGAGCTCCCAAGCATAGTACTCTGTATTTTCAGCTAACTGTTCTTTTGTCTTTCCATTCACGACATTAGCTGGAGCTGTATAATAATTTCCACTTCCATAAATACTTGATGCATTACCACTTCTTGGCTTTGCCTTGCCTACTTCCTGTGCCACAGCTTCATCAATTGGATAGCATGGCTGAATCTCTAACACCGTAAAGGATGAGGAAGAAGAACCTCTACCACCAATTCCACGATATTTCGATGCATTGATCAAATCTGCAATAACCTTTGCTGTCGCTGCACTCTTTGAAGTTGTAACAACACTGAAGTCTGCTCTTGAAGTTACCATGATATTCTCATATCGTGCAACATACTCTGTTGTTGCTACCATATAGAATAACTTAGAGTAGTTTGTCTCTTTTAAATCATCTGGAACTTTAATCGCAGCATCTGATGATGTTCCCATATCTGCACCATATACAATATGGAGCTTACCATACATTGCTGATGCAAATTTCTTATAGAGATCTGCCGTGATTGTCTGATTATAACAAGAATCTTCAATCACAATCATGTCGTACTGATCAAAATCAACGGATTCTGAATCAGCCAATGTTACAATATCATTCTGTATATAAGTTGGTCTTACACCGACACGGTTATTATAACCATTCTTATAGAAGATTGAATTTGCATCCAGCTTATAATATTTTGATGTAGCAGTATCTGCAATTGCAGAACCATCTGCTGCATACAACCCCGTTGCTGACGGATTTCCTGCTAACAGCGCATCTGTCTTTGTATATGTAGTATTGACGCCAATTGTCAAAATCTTCGCCATAGACATCGGCTGTGCTGAGGATCCATCTGAAGCAGAGGCAGTCGGGTCTGACTCATATACTTCTGTCCATGCACCATTTGTCTTCTGTGTCTGACCGTTAATTCCCAGATACAAAGAACCACCTGCATGCTGCAAATACTGATCTGCACTTAAGTTGCTTGCCCACTTGAATGTGTAATAATACTTTTCATTTGGGCCAAATACAGAAGATGCAAGATCTTTCATATTCTTTGATGTCGACGGATCAACGGTTGTTGCATTTGGACTATCAATGACTAAAGGCTTAAAATCGCCAACTGCATATGTATGCAGAAGATCATATAATTTCTCGCTCATGTCATTGTCTTTTGTAAATTTCGATGCAGAATCATTACTTACATAAATGAAATCTGCCTTTGAAATATAAGCAAGATCTGCATCACTTGTTACATTTCCGCCAAAACATTTGTATTCGATACAACCATCTGCCATCGCCTGCTCGATTGTACGGTTTCCATCAATAACATAATCCTTAAAGCCATTGGAACTAACAAATGTCTCTAAGCTTGAAGCAGAAGAAGATGAAATTTCTGCGATATGATAAATCTTATCTACTTCTGGATCTTCTGAATTTGAATTATCGATAATGTAATCGATAATCGTTTTTGTATCCACATTCTGACTTGCATCTGCGATAATTTCGCCATTCTCCAGCAAGCCGTCTTCGTCACCATTTCCAGCGAAGGAGAACGATGCAATTGCAACTGCAATCGCCGCAACGAACATTACAGATAATGCAGATATCAAAATCTTTGTTTTACGTTTCATGTTCTACTTCCCCTCCCTACTTTTTTGGTACTAATACATACGAATTTCTTGGATTCACTCTTCCATTCGTTGTATACGTCATATTAGACTGATTATAGTATATATCCAGCTTAACTGAATTGTTTTTTGCATCAATGTTTGCTGTACATCCCGCAACACCAACGCCTATCGCTCCTAGCTTTGCTTCAACATATGACAAATATGGATTATACAGATGTACAAACTTTGAATTTGAATCTGACATATCCACCTCATCATCTGACATTGTCATGTATGCATATTTTCTGCCATAATACATGTTATTGTTTTCGAAGTAAAAGGTAGAAACTAATGTGTCATTTATGCTGTATACAATTTTGGAATTTTGTTCTGTGCACTGTACCTTTGTTGCTTCCCCTGTCAATGAATTAGTTATTACCTGTTCAGACAAAATGCTTGGGTTTCCACCCGGTACCAGATTCATATCCAACGGAACAGAACTTTCAATTCGCAGATATGATATATATATTGGATCGTCTACATCAATATCCTTAAAACATATTACATCTGCCTTTGAAACTGAATCAGTAATTCCATATAAAGATGGATCTTTTACAAGTGCTTTTGCTGTTGCCTCATCTTTCACATAGAACTTCTTCGCCATTGTTGCACTTGTCTCTTCTCCTACCGTTGCAAAATTCAACTGTTCTGATGCTGTATATCCAACCATCACAATATCATTTGCCTGCATGATAGTGTCTGTAATTAAGCTATATGTTTCCTGAGCCTGTGTTTGTAACTTAACATCCACCTGTTCTTTCCTTGTTTGTGATACGCTCGATCCCATAAAGGAAGAAACTGCTAACATCAAGAACGCAAGCACTGCTATAGCTATAATTAATTCCACCAAGGAGAAGCCGCTGTTTTTATTATCTTTATTCATCTTCACGCCCCTCCTTAATGTAATGTATGGCTTCCATTTTTATTCAAAACCACGGTATTTAACAATGAGTCTTTGCTGTTACGATAAAACTCATACTGACCATCACCATATATACACATGCCTTGACGGTCATAAATTATATATACAGGCTTTTCATCAATTCCGGTAATATCCTGTTCCGTACCAGATGAATCTTTGTACTTCACCTTTACATATGCCGAAAAGCTCTCGCCCTTTCCACTGTTTGCATTCTCTGAATCATCAAATACATAACTGGAATTCAGCGACATATCATTACCATTTCCTATATAATAACCCTTCTTTACATAATACTTACTACCACTTTTATAGACAGCTAATGCAAATTTGTAATCTGGCTGCTGTGTATCCGCTACCACACACATTTTCCCTTTGGCATTTTTCTGTGTTTCAGACAATGCTGTTTCCAATGTAATAGAAGCTTCCTTGGCTTTTGCATTATGCAAAATCGTGATTGTTACCATAGCCGCGCCAGTCATTATTGCAATAATCGCTATAACGATAATCATCTCAATGAGTGTGTAGCCTTTGTTATCCTTCATAAATCTTCTCTTCTCCATAGGCCACCTCTCTATTCCACATTCTTCATCCAGTTTGCGAAGCTTACAACATCTGTATAATCAATCATATCAATTGATTTTGCTTCGGAAGCGTCTGTGGAAGATGCATCCTCTTCCTTTGGCTCATATCCACGGAACAGACTCAATATCAATTTTGAATTATCATCTCCAGTCAGTAAGCATTCACGCAATACTGCTCTACAAATCTCAGCGGAAGAAGCAATTGTTTTTACATTTCCTGCAACATATACTTTACCACCGGCAATAATCACACCTTCAAAATCTGTGACACCATTCTCAGCCGATGTATCAAAGTATACATCTCCCTTAGTGATTACAACGCCTCGCACCTCGCCTTTATCTTCCTTCTTTGCCTTGACAACTACATCTGAATTACTTACCCATACAGAGTACCCAGATGCAAGATCCATAACATTTGCGCCCGAATCTGTACCAGAAATATTAGGTGTAATGTTTGTACTCTCTGTTATCTTTGACATATCCAGGAACTTATTAATTGGTGTGATACTTCCATCGCCAAGATCTTCATCATTGACAACCGCCTTAATATACTGCTTCTCTACTGCATTGTTTGCAAGTGTAACCGAATCTAATGTAGGATCCTGACTATAATGTCCCAGATTCCACTTCATATAGTCATATTCCATTTCCAAATCATTGGAAAGCTGATATGCATCTGTATACTTTGATTCCTTTCCGTTTGCATCTACTGAACCAAGCCAGCTATTTCCCTCATTCATGTCCTTCAGACTATCAGAAGTCAAAAGCTTTGTAAGTGCATCTGTATTGTCTGCTCTAACAATACTAAATGTTGTATCTTTCTTCGTTGTAATTGCACCGCTGGAATAAATACTTACATTTGGATCAAGATCTGCATCCGGAAGAACAATATTTCCAGCATCAAAATCCTCATAATCGCCAATATCTACCAAATATTCTGCAATTACACTATCTGTAAGCCCGGTCTTATTTGTTGCTGCTACATATTTTCTATGCATTTCCAATTCAGCATCATAATCTTCAATAAAGCCTGCAGCAAAATACTGTGCAGACGGGAATTCATCTAACCATGCACTATACTCTGCATTTGTCATCTGTCCTGCCATTACTCTAGCACGATACAACAGTTCCGTCTGAGTGTATGCAGTCTGGAAATCATAATAATAATACTTCTTACCAGATATTTCCTGCAATACACATGGTACCTTACCATCAAACTGATAAGATGGGAAATACTTTTCAAACAAATCACTGCCCTTTAATGCTGGTGGAAGTTCTGCAAGATAATATCCAAGCGACTCCCCTTTGTCATTCTTAGCAAGCTTAGGGATTCCATTATAGGTTACTGGAATATAAGCTTCCTGGTTACTCTTTAATGAAATACTCTCACCCATCTTATAATCGCGGATGGTTGTAGTCTTATTATCATCTGTCCGCAATGCATCTGGCATTTCCGGATTATAATCCGTTGGATGATATGCATATGTATCCTTCACTGTGTTTACAACTGCATCATCTTCTCTTGTCGTTCCATCTACGCTGTTTACATCCTTTGAAAGCTCAATGTATGTACGTCCTGCTAAGAACAATGTTTTTGCCTGTGCCAAATTCAATGTTGACTGCTCACCATTTACGATAATAGCACTACTGTTATAATGCCCGCGATTTTCTGTTTTCTTATTACCTGCTGCATCTGTAACTTCAATCTGGAAGTTTGCGGCATCCACAACTGGTGTAAACTTACGATCATCTTTCTCTGTGCTGTCTCCATAGCCAAAATAGCTACCAGTTAACTGGAAAGAAGATCCTGCAGCATTTACTTCCGTGTCATCTTTTACATACATATTTGCTTTCATAATTGCCTCTGCGCCTTTGTATGTTGTTGTGACAGTACCATCTTTTGCTGTATTATCTTTAACTGTACTATAACCATCTAATACAATATTGTCTGTCCATACCTCAGATTCTGCTGTCTGGCTTCCATTCTTACCATAGACAGAAAGAGATCCCTTATCCATAACTGCCATTGTACCTGGTACAATAACCGTATCTGCCATAATAGATACCTGAGAACCATTTACATAGAATCCTGAGTATTTACTCTTAATTGTTGCACCATCATAATAATCGTTTCTTCCTGCAACCTCCGTTTGATTGTTCTGTGTTGCATAATTATTATAATAGGTATATGTACTTGAAGTTTTCTCTCCCTTGGCACTCTTTGATGTTACACTGCCATGCTGATATAATTCTGCAATATTAACATTTTCTCCATCTTCCTGTTCAATCTCATAAGTGTCGGATGTGGTAAGCTTTTTACTATCATCACTTACATCTTCATCCCATGTGCTTTCGTTATACTGCTTATTATAATAATCAGAAGCAGCATATACATTACCAGCAATGGTAAGCGGAACTGTTGGCTGATCAACCTCAACACCCATATCCGCTACTAAAGCATACTTGAAAATGTTAGGATCTGTATCATTCATAGAATCGAACAATACTGCAAAATCAGGATTGCCAATTACGATATCTGTTGTGATGCTCTGTGTAAACACACCATTTGCAGATGAACGATTGTATTCCTGCGTACGGCTTAACTTCAGATTCTTAATGATCTTACCAACCTTATTATTGTTTTCATCTTCATAATCTACAACCTGTATCCGGCTCGCATCCAATTTTACCGAATCATTTGTGATATAAGATGTCAACTTTACTGCCAAATCATCCAAGCTTACTTTAAAGAATGGATTATTCTGCAGCTGACGGTAGAACTCTTTTGAGAACATCTCCTGAGCCTCGTCCTGTGTTTTCGTCACATAACGTCCCTTAATCAGATCATACTCAACCATATTCTCTACCGTATAAACATATGCATCCTGCAAGTCTTCCACTGTCTGTGAACCCACACCTGCATAAATTTCATTTAACGCCTGCTCAACATAATAGAAATTATCCCGGTCATTCAGCTCCTGTAGTTTTAACCGATAAGACTGAACTGCAGCTGCTAACAACGCTCCAACAATAATTCCAATAAACGCAACAGAAACGACTACCATTACAATACTGGAGCCGGCATTACTTTTTAGTTTTTTCAACAGTTTTTTGAATTTTTTCAACTAATTAGCCCCCTTTGCTCCAGATAACCGAACTGTATTCAAGCTCTCCTTGTCCGGTGTTAATTTTACTGTAACTGTGTATAATCTTTCTGATTCTCGTGTATCTTCACTAAGCATATACAGAACCTTCATATCTCCAGTCGTTGTTGTTCCATCGGAAGATACTGTATTTGTAACATAAGAATTACCCAATGCATATTTGAGATAAACCGCATCCACTTCATTTTCTACGGAACTTCTTGATTCTTTCTCTCCCTTTACATAATCAAACACTCCTGAAAATGCATCTGACTGGAACTGAGAATCATTATCTCCATCATAATAACCATTTGTATCAAGATTTGTAAAGATGTATATACGTTTGTAGCCATCTGGATTTGTTGCCTTACCAGTGCTATCAAGTTCTACAGATGTATTGTTATTCTTACTTGCAAGATGTATCGTAACTTTTCTTGTCTGTGTTGAATCAGTATAGTATGTATAATATTCTGCTTTCTTATCAGGAACTCCATCTCCATCTGAATCTATCGTATAATAATCATCCAAGCTTGCCTTGGCATTCTGCTGATCCTTATACGGTTTATAGAGATACAGTTTGCTCTCATCTACATTGTTATCAAATAAGATATAATCATCACTCTGATATACCGCATTCTCAGTATTTGCGCCAGAAATACAATACGGCTGGTATTCAAAATAAATTTCCGGTGCCTGCTTTGTATAGAATTTCTGACTGAAAACTGTATAACTTACCATATCATGATAGGAACTCGTCGCAGCACCATCAACAATCAAGCTATATGTATAATCATAATATACATCGGCTTTTACAATATAGTAATCTTTTCCTGTTGAAGCATCTGTTGCCTTATCCGTATATATCTTGATTAATCTCTTTGAATTGTTCATACTATCCTGCGACAATATTGACTCATTATCAACATTCAGCAATGCCTGCTGCCATGATTCATAATCCAATTCACGAAGATGATCCATTGCCTTGGAGAACAACGCCGAAAATGCTTCTGAGTCAAAGCTGGATGTACCACCCAATATAAGCGCAACCGTATTCTTATCAAGGTCATGCATATTACCCAGATTTACATCATTCGGATTTTGTACATAACTTACTGCCGATCCATCGGAATTGGTATCTGTACATACAACTGCTGATACATAACCTTCATCATTATACTTTACAATCGAACCTTCATTGGTGAGTTCAAACCCTTCGCCAAAGGCTGCCAATTCTGTGCTTGTCAGATTATATGCAACTTTATAATGTTTTGGTGCACTCTCTCCACCATACGCACGTACTTTATTTGACAAGTCATCGAGTACTACAACATTTGAATACTTATCTCTCTTAGCTCCAATCTCGCTTTCCGGTAACTGATATTCATATGCAGAATATGTAAGATCCGTTGCGATTTCATTTGCCGATGTATCATACATGGTAACTGAAAGATCTGCATGTATCGTAGGATCTCCATATCGATCATTCAGGTCTTCTCTTGAAACCGTCTGGAATTCCTCCATCTCACTACCAGCCATCTCATTTACCTCCTGGAGAGCTTTTGCCTTCCGGCTTGTCTCCAGGGTATTGGCAAATTGTTTTAAAATCGGAGTTAAAAGGACTGACAATATGGCAACAGCTATGACGATTTCAATCAAAGTGAAACCTTTATTATTTGTTTTTGCCATAAATCCTCACCCTCTCTTAGTATACCTTAACAGTACCTGTCTTGCTGCCTAAGGCAAATCTAGGAGCGCTCTTGTCATCGTCTGCAACCTTCACATAAACCGGAACATCTGTTGAGTTGCTTACACTCAATGTAATTCCATTCTTGTCATCATTATCTACACGAGCAGATGACTCAACATAAATTGTTAAATCCTTATCTGTCAGCTCAAATGAGTAAGAATCGCTGCCCATTGCAACCTCGACCATATTCTTACCATCCTCATCTGTAATTGTAAGTGTAACCTTCTCAACATCGTTTGCTGTTGAGCTTACCTTGTTGCTTCCTGCACTTACAATAATACCATCTGAGCTGTCTCCATTTGCATTGTTCAAACCAATCAGGATATCATGATCACTCGCGATATCTTCACCCTGACCTGCATCATGGCTGGAAGTCTGTACAGATGCTGCACCAGGACCTCCAAGGAAGATATTAGATACACCTTCTGGTACATCTACATCCACCCTATCTGCTTCACGTCCACCACCTGTTATACAATATGCATTCAAAGAAATGCTTCCTGAATATACATCATCCTGTGAATTATATGCAATGTTGAAAGAAGAAATATTCATTCTGTACTTATATCCCATAATATAATCAATGAAATCCTTCAAGCCTTCATATGATCCTGTATATGTAATAGGAAATGCTGCTGACATACACTGATAATCACCAGATCCAACAGTCGTTGTATCTTCATCCGTTGCTTCTTCTGTATCGCTTGTATCATTAGACGCACTTGCTGCTGCACTTAAACTGTAGAATGTCTCAGGCTGTCCAAGGCCAACAGAGTTTACACCAAACTGTAAATTCCCCTCATCCTTTTCAACACCTTTGATGAACATAACAGAAATTTCCTGATCCAATGTTGCAGGGAAATATGCCAGTCTGTCAGCAAAAAGCTTTTCATATTCAGCAGTCTTTTCCTCATACATGTCACGATCTTTCTGTTTTGCATTTAATTCATCATAGCGAGCCTGTAATGTGTCTACCTCTGACTGAATTGAATCTGCAGTGCTCATATTATCCTTAAATACATACAGATATGTAAGGCCTAAAATTGCAACTGCCACGATAAATAAAATAATTTTAATATTACTTTTGCTTAATTTCATACTCTGCTCCCTCCCTTACTCAGCTTCTGCTTCTGTCGTTTCAGTATCCCCGGCATCATCAGTTGAAGCTTCAGGGTTTTCCATCATCGGTACATAGTTGACTGTGACAGTAAATTCATATGTGATTTCTCCATCTGTATCCTTCTTTGAAATGCTTGCTACATACGCATTGTCTACACAATCAATTGTCTTCAGCTGCATAATAAAATCTGCAATTGCATCATAGCTTGTTGATACACATGGCATTGATACACCGTTGTTATCAGATGAGAATGATGATACGACTATACTTGTAGGAATCTTACTCTCTAATTCTGAGATAAACTGTCTTGCATTTTCGTTCAACTGGTATGTTGTATAGTACATAGACTCCATGTCTGTATACTTTGCTTCAGCTGCATCATATGCATCGATAATATCTTCAATATCACTGATTCTTGCAATATCTGACTCTAACTGATCTCGTTTTTCAGTCACAGTATTCTTCTTATTAATAGAATAGAACGCCATGCCAGCTGCACCAATTGCAGCAACTGCGATCAATGCAATAAACGGAGCCAGACTTCCGTCTGCCTTTGTTGCGGATGCTGCTACATCTGCAAGTTCAAATCCCATTGGAGCAAACGCTGCTCCGATTGGAGTAACAAGATATACCGGATTGTATACTTTCAAGTCGATACTTGGATCAAACTTGATATTGTACAATGTATCCATAATTCGTGTGCTGACATTCAACTGTACTTTAAAAAGTCCGTCAATACCGCGAATCAACGCACCATCACCAGTCAGGAATACATCCTCAATTGGCTTGTCCGGGTTCTTTGATGCATAGAAGTCCATAACACGTCCAATGTTGTTAATCAAATAACGGAATGCACCAGTTACTTCGTTATCATCAAAATCTACAGTGATCAAGCGATCGTTCTGGAGCAATGTCATAGCGGTTGTTGCATCAACGCCCTTGTCATCCATGACTACATTTACAACAGAGTTTGTACCATATGGAACCGTTCTCTGTAACAGCAGGTTATCGCCCTGTACAATATTCAATACTGTACTCTCGCTACCTAACTGGATAACCATGGTTGTTGTGTTCTGATTTGTCTGTGTTTTAATAAGCTGGAGCATTGCATTACCGATATAATCCAGTGCAACGACATTCAATCCAGCCATCTGACCTAAGTCATAATAAGACTTTACCATATGCTCCGGTGCTGCAACCGCAAGTACGCGAAGCTGCTTGTTATTCTCTTCATCTGTTACTGTCTCAAGCACAGAATGAGAAACAACATAATCTTCTATATTTACAGGGAAATACTCGGATGAGTTTGAATTGATAATTCCTCTGATCTTTTTCTCTGGAACAAACGGTATCATAACCTCTCTGTTTACAATCTTTGTCGATGAAAGAACGAAGATCGCATTCTTATTATTAATACCGCGAGCCATCAACTGCTGTGTAATTGCCTCTGCAATCTTCTCTGGCTCCTTTAATACACCATCTTCATAGGAATCTTCTGGTGTTTCAAAAATGATGATATTATGAATCATCGTCTGCTTTTTTGCTGAAGCAGTCAGCTCAATAATTGTAATACTTTCGTTTGTGATATCAATCGATAACACTTTATTGCTTTTTGCCATTCGTTATAGCCTCCCTCGCTAATCAGTGATTTTATATGTAGGACTTTCGTCCATATACTTATAGGTACCAGCTCACGAGCTGTTCACCCCATATCATTGCTATAAATATACCCATAGATAAATATGGGCCAAAAGCCAGCTTTCTGCCAGCTTTCTTAACAGCCATTCGTATGAGATGTACCACCGTTCCGATGATACACGCCATGATAAATGCTACCGTAATTAGTTTCCAGCCCATCAGTAAGCCGGTTGCCGCCATAAGCTTTATGTCACCGTGTCCTATGCCTCTCCCCTTTGTAACAAGATTAATGAGAAGTAAAAAAACGCTGACAGCAAACAAACCGATTACATACTGACTCCAATTACTTATATCTGTAAAGAGTCTAACCAGTCCCAAAATTAGTATAAAAATATTGAATCCCAAGGGGATTTCCTGTGTACGCCAATCTATGACGCTTAACGCTAGTAAGGCAGAAGCACACAGGCAATAAAGGAACGTTTCCAATGTGATTCCTTTTGCGAGGAAGACAACCACATATATGATTCCATTTGCAGCCTCCACAATCGGGTACTGTACTGAAATATGTGCCTTACAATGCCTGCACTTTCCACCTAAAAATAAATAACTAAATAAAGGTATGAGTTCATACCAGGATAAGGTATGCCCACATGTCATACAATGAGACCGTTTTAAGGTTATGCTTTCTTTTATCGGAAGTCTTAAAATTAAAACATTGACAAAACTACCGATTACAATTCCATATAACGCAAAAAAAATGCTAAATACTATTGTTACTAACATCGTCCTAACCTTTCCGTCTCATTTTTAACAGATTCCACCCGATCATTCGAGTGGAATCTGTTTTTGTGATTTAATCACATATTTTACTGATATGCTGCACAGCACTCTGGGCTGATGATGTATGCAGAATCATACTCAGCAACCTTTGCTCCAGATGGTGTAGCTGTAGGAGCTGTATCGGAACCGATCATTACATATACTGTACCCTTTGCAGTGATTGCTGCATAGAACTTCTCCGGCTTAACTACACATGCTGCTGCGCTATCATCTTTGTTAGCCTTTGTGTACTTAAGCTTTGGAATCTTCTCACCAATGTTTGTACCAATTTCTGTCAATGCAAGAGTTCCAACATCTGCAACACTAACCCCTGTAGTTGGCTCTTCACAACCTGAAATTGTCATTGCATCATTAGTCATTGTTGCTGTTGATGTAGATTCTCCCGGGTTAAATGTGATGAGTGTAAAATCAGCATCATCATCACCGCAGTTTGTCAAGAATGCATATACATCCTCATTGCCAAGTGCAGTCTCAACTGCTGTCTTAATTGTCTTACATGAGCTAACATCGTTAGACTTTCTTGACTTATCAATGTAACGAATCAATGCAGGAGCGATTGCACCAGCAAGGATTGCCATGATAGCAATAACGATAATCAACTCTACGAGTGAGAAACCTTTGTTGTTTGTTTTCTTCATAAATTTACTCTCCTTTTCTTTATATAGTTTTTTCTATGATAAAACCGAAGTCCTCGCCCAACGGTTTGTATCCAATTTCACTTTAATAACTATCAATTGCGTCGTACATGCTAAGCATTGGACTGTAGATAGCCATTACGATACCGCCGACAACAACACCCATGATTACGATGATGAGTGGTTCCATTGCTGCTGTAAGTGCATCTGTTGCATCATTTACTTCCATCTCGTAGTAATCTGCAACCTTGTCCATCATATCTTCGATATTACCAGTTTCCTCACCGATCTTTGTCATCTGAGGAAGCATCGGTGGGAAGATTCCACAATCGCGAAGTGGTTTGGAAAGCGGAACACCTTTTGCAATCTGTGTCTTCGCATCCAAAAGTGCTTCCCGAATGATCCGGTTATTGATCATCTTTGCGACCTGCTCCACTGCATCGATCAAACTGATACCAGAAGCCATCAAAGTTGCCATCGTACGAGAGAATGTTGCTGCGGCTGACTTAATCGTCAGATTACCAAACAATGGGAATTTAATGCCAATCTTTGCATACATCAATGATCCAGGTTCTGTCTTGCCAAATGCTTTCAAGCCAAATACGATCGCTGCAACAATAATCACCAAGATATACCACTTATGCTGCAAGAAGTTACTTAAGTTTACAAGCATCTGTGTAGCCGCCGGAAGTTCTGATCCCAAATCGTCAAACATCTGTGAAAACTGTGGGATAACGCCAACCAGTAACACTGCTACAACCGCTGCAACGACAATCAAGATAACGATTGGATATGTAACTGCACCTTTCACCTTTGAATGCAGTGCATTTGCTGTCTCAAAGTGTGTTGTCAGACGATCAAAACAGATTTCCAGATTACCGGACATCTCACCAGCCGCTGTCATGTTGATCATAATCGGCGGGAATACCTTTGGATTCAATTTGAATGCATCCGCCAGTGTACCACCCTTTTGCACATACGACTGAGCTTCCTGTAATGCGCGTTTCAAAGTTTTGTTTTCCAGCTGTTCTGACATCATTTCCAACGCACTGATAATCGTAACACCTGCATTCAGAACTGCCGAGAACTGCTTACAGAACACTGCCAAATCTTTATCTTTGACTTTCTTGCCGCCTCCCTTTTTTCCGGCGCCCTGTTCTTTTATATCCTGGACAATCAGTCCT
>OLNF01001850.1_pt1 | contig 17499 bp, 18 predicted proteins | sample 1673061 | NCBI WGS metagenome assembly OLNF01 (sample SAMEA3136751, study PRJEB25190) | human gut metagenome | reverse complement strand
CTTCGCTCAGAATGAGAGATACTATATCGAACTAACCTTAATGTACAACTCCCCCCATTATCAATTATCCATTATCCATTGTCCATTCCTTCTCGCTCCGCTTCCGGCGGGATGACCTCCGCCGTGGTCAGGGGACCGTCGTCCTCCCGCGCCCCGTCGCAGACGCCGTACCACCAGTAGTCGGTGTTGTTCCAGCAGGTATAGTGGATGGCGTAGGCCTCCCCGGGGCGGACGGACATGGGGTACTCGTTGCCGGGCAGGGCGTCCCCGCTCCGCTCCCACTGGGAGAGGACGTCGTAAGCGTCCGCCAGCCGCCAGTATTCCCCGCTCCGCAGGATGTCCCGCCGGGCGATGGGATACTCCCCATAGTAGATGGCCTCGTACTCCGTCCCGGCGACGGTCAACGTGGTCTCCTCCGGCAGATCCTCCCCCCGCAGGTCCCGGCAGAGGATGCCCCCGCTGCCCCCCGCAAAGCAGGCCCCACCGCCGCAAAGCTGATCGACATCAGTGCAGACGATTTCGACGACGATGAGGATTGAGAAGCTTCTCCCCCCCACGCCCCCGGCCAAGACCTGGACGGTGGCCCTGGAGGGAGGCAAGACGCTTCGGGTGACCGAAAGCACCGTCCTGGATCAGGGCCTGTTCGCCGGCCTGGAGCTGGACGAAGCAGCCCTTGACGCGCTGCGATCCGCCGCCGCTTCCGCCGCCCTGCGCTCCAGGGCGGTCGATCTGCTCTCCGTGCGGGCCATGTCCGCCGGACAGCTCAATGAAAAACTCATGGCCAAGGGGGCCACGGAGCGCCAGGCGGCCGAGACCGTCGCCTGGGCCGTGGACATCGGCTTGGTCAACGACGCAGAATATGCCAAAGCCCTGGTCCGCCACTACCAGGCCAAGGGCTACGGTCTCTATAAGATCAAAAACGAGCTCTACCGCCGCCGGGTGCCCAAGGCCTATTGGGAGGATGCCCTGGCTGAGATGGATGACGCAGAGGACGCCATCGACGCCTTCCTGGCCAAAAAGCTTCGGGACCCGGAAGACCGCAAGGAATGTAAAAAAGCCTCCGATGCCTTAGCGCGTCGAGGCTTTTCCTGGTCTCAGATCGCCGCCGGCATCGAGCGGCGGAAATATCAAACCAACTGACGCAACATGACAGGAGAACACCATGCAGGAACATAACGTACAGGAAACGCAAGAACGCCAGGAACCCGAAGAAGTCCAGGTCCCCGTCCCCAAGGTCGGCTTTCTCTCCCTTGGCTGCGCCAAGAATCAGGTCAACTGTGAGCAGATGATCTGGAAAACCTATGAAGCCGGGTACGAGGTCGCCCTCGGTGCCGAGGGCTGTGACGTGGCCGTGGTCAACACCTGCGGCTTTCTGAAGGAAGCCAGGGACGAAGCCATGGGGGAGATCGACAAGCTCGTCCGGCAAAAGCAGGCCGGGAACCTGAAAAAGATCATCGTCACCGGCTGTATGGCCCAGTGGTGGCACGACCAGCTGGCCGAGCGCTGTCCGGAAGCGGACGGCTTCGTGGGGGTGGGCAGCTACCAGGACATCGCCAAGGTCATCGACGAGGCCTTGGAGGGGCAGCGCCCCGCCCTCTTCGGGGACATCAACGCCCCCGTGCCGGAGACGGACCGGGTCGTCTGCACCTCCGACCACTGGGCTTGGCTGCGCATCGCCGAGGGCTGTGACAACCGCTGCGCTTACTGCGTCATCCCCTTCATCCGGGGCAAGTTCCGCAGCCGCCCGGAGGAAGCGATCCTCCAGGAGGCCCAGGACCTGGTGGACGCCGGGATGAAAGAGCTCATCGTCGTGGCCCAGGATATCACCCGCTACGGCCTGGACCTCTACGGGCAGCGTACCCTGGCCCAGCTCCTGCCCAAGCTCTGTGCCATCGAGGGCGTGCATTGGGTCCGGCTGCACTATCTCTATCCCGATGAGATCAGCGACGAGCTCATTGACGTGATCGCCAACGAGCCGAAGATCGTCAAATATCTGGACATTCCCATCCAGCACATCAGCGACCATGTGCTCAAGGCCATGCACCGCCGGGGCAGCGGGCAGGAGACCCGCGACCTCTTCCGCAAGCTGCGCCAGCGGATCCCCGGCCTGGTCCTGCGGACCAGCCTCATCGCCGGCTTCCCCGGCGAGACCGAGGAGGATTTCGAGGCGCTGTGCGAGTTCCTCCATGAATTCCGCCTGGAACGCGCCGGGGTCTTCCCCTATTCCCCGGAGCCTGGCAGCCTGGCCGCCACCTATCCCGATCAGGTAGACGAGGACGTGAAGCGCCGCCGCGTCGAGCTGCTCACCGACCTGCAAATGCGCATCGTGGACGACTACTGTGCGAACATGGTCGGCAAGGTCATCGAGGTCCTCTGCGAGGGCTACGACGACGAGACCGAGCTCTACTACGGCCGCAGTGCCGCCGACTCCCCCGATATCGACGGTCTGGTCCACTTCGAGGGGGAAGAGGGCGGCGTGCGCCCCGGCGGCTTCTACCGCGTCAAGGTCACCAACTTCTACGACGGCGAGCTGGTCGGTGTGCGCTATGACGACGAGGAGGAGGAAGCCCAATGACCACTGCAAACAAACTCACCCTCTGCCGGGTGGTGATGATCCCCATTTTCATCGTCCTGCTCTACCAGGACTTCACCCACCATCTGCTGGCCGCCTTAGGCGTTTTCATCCTGGCCAGCATCACGGACTTCGTGGACGGCTACGTGGCCCGCCACTACAACCAGGTCACGGACTTTGGCAAGTTCATGGATCCTCTGGCCGACAAGCTCCTGGTCATGTCCGCCATGGCCTGGTTTGTCCAGTCCGGCTGGATGGCCGCCTGGGCCTTCTTCATCGTCATCGCCCGGGAGCTTGCCGTCACCGGCCTGCGCCTGGTGGCCGTGGAGCAGGGCCGCGTCATCGCCGCTGCCAAGTCCGGCAAGGTAAAGACGGCCTCCACCATGGTCTGCATCTGCCTCATGCTCCTGCTGTCCAACGCCGCCACCCTGCGCCTGGTGTGCGTCTGGATCATCCTGCTCACGACCATCTACTCCGGCATCGAGTATTTCATCAAAAACCGCGACGTGCTGGCCAACGGGGAGATGTAACGCCCTATCTTCTTTCTACACACAGCGCCCGCTGGCAGTTGCCAGCGGGCGCCTCTTCGTGCTATAATCAGTTGATTTTTTACTTACTCCCGCTCTCCAGCCACTCCTGAATGGGGCGCAGAGCATCAAAGTCGATGTAGTCCACCGCCTTGCCGTAACCATCCAGAATGGCCTGCGTCTCCGCCGACCGCTCGTGGACGGGCTGGCGGCGCAGGATGGTGCAGAAGCCCTTCATCATGAGCTTATCCTTGGGCTGCAAGATGCTGTAATCCATCGCTCCCCGCAGGTGAACGTGGGCCGTGCGAATAAAGATCGCGGGCGTCAGCTCCTCCGCCAGATGCTCCCGGATGTTCAGCATGCTGTCCTCGTTGCTGGGGTCAGACAGGCCGACGGTGGCCACCAGCAGCCGGAAGGGGTGGTCCGTGGGCAGGCGGCGGACCGTCTTCGCCAGGCCCACTGTCCGGCCCGCATACACGCCGCCGATGTACACGATGGTGTCAAAGGGGCTGAAGTCTTTGATCTCGTTGTAGGACACCGCAGGCAGGCCCGTCCGCCCTTCCAACGCCTGGGCATACTGTTGGGACGCGCCGTAACGGCTGCCGTAGAGAATGATACCGTTCATAAAAGATGACCTCCTTATTGCCTGCAAGCGGCTTCTGCTTTTGATTATACCACACCCCGACTGCTAACACCAGAGAAAAGAAGGGAGGCCCCTCATGCGCCGCCTGACCCTATCCATCTCCGAACCCCTGGCGGGCCGCCAGGTCCGCACCCTGCTCCGCCGGGAGCTGGGGCTTTCCGCCGCCGGCGTCCGCCGGGCCAAGGACCAGCCCGATGGCATTTTGCTGGACGGCCAGCCCGTCTTTACCAACGTCTTTGTCCAGCCGGGGCAAGTCCTCTCCGTAGCCGTGGGCGATGTAACGGGCAGTGATCAGATCGCCCCCGTCCCCGGCCCGCTGGCCCTCTGCTATGAGGACGAGGACCTGCTCATCGTGAACAAACCCGGCGACCTGGCCGTCCACCCCAGCCTGGGCCACCACGGGGACACGCTGGCCAATTTCCTCATGGCCCATTATGAGGCGCAGCATCTGACCGCCGCCTTTCACCCCGTCAACCGTCTGGACCGGGGGACCTCCGGCCTTATGGCCGTGGCCAAACACGCCCACGCCCACGAGCTGCTCCAGCGCCAATTCCAGACCGGCCAGTTCAGCCGCACCTACCTGGCCGTCTGTGAGGGCGTCCCCGTCCCCCGGCGGGGGTGCGTCGATGCGCCCATTGGCCGTCAGCCGGATTCCATCTTAAAACGGGAGGTCCGCCCGGACGGGGCCGCGGCCCGCACCCATTACGAAGTGGTACGCACCGGTCCGGGGCGAAGCCTGGTGCGGCTGGCCTTAGAGACAGGCCGCACCCATCAGATCCGGGTCCACATGGCCTACTTAGGCTGTCCTCTGGCCGGAGATTTCCTCTACGGCCAGGAGCTGCCGGAGCTGCGCCAGCGCTTCGCCCTGCACTCGGCCTCCATCCGGCTCCTCCAGCCCATCACGGGGGAAGAAATTGCCTTGACCTCTCTCCTCCCCGCCGAACTCAATGCTTTACTGAACCAATAGGAGACGAATTTTCTTGAATACTTTATCCATGCTCCCCATCCCTCTGCTCCAATGGTACCGGGAACACGCCCGCGACCTGCCCTGGCGAAGGACGCCTGACCCCTACCGGGTGTGGGTGTCCGAGATCATGCTCCAGCAGACCCGCGTCGCCGCCGTTCTGGGCTACTTTGCCCGCTTCATGGCGGCCTTCCCCACCATCCAGGACCTAGCCGACGCCCCGGAAGACGTGCTGATGAAGCAGTGGCAGGGCCTTGGCTATTACAGCCGCGCCCGGAACCTGCAAAAGGCCGCCCGCCAGATCATGGACGAACACGGCGGCGTCTTCCCTACGGACTACCCAGCCATCCGCGCCCTGGCGGGCATCGGCGATTATACCGCCGCTGCCATCGCCTCCATCTGCTTCGGCCAGCCCGTCCCCGCCGTGGACGGAAACTTATTGCGCGTTGCCGCCCGCGTCCTGGCCGATGACACGGACATCACCACCACCCAGGGCAAACGCCACTTTACCCAGGCCCTGCAAGCCGTCATTCCAGTGGACTTCCCCGGCCAGTTTAACCAGGCCATGATGGACCTGGGGGCCACGGTCTGCCTGCCCAATGGGGTGCCGTTATGCGACGAATGTCCCGCCGCCGACTTCTGCCTGGCCAAAGCCCAGGGCGTCACCCAGGACCTCCCCACCCGCCCCGCCAAAAAGCCCCGGCGCATTGAGGAACGGGTCGTGTTTTTGCTTTTCCACGCAGGCAAGATCGCCCTCCGCCGCCGTCCCGGCAAGGGCCTGCTGGCGGGCCTCTGGGAATATCCCAACGAACTGGCCCCCGCCGAAGAGGCTCTCTCCCAATGGGGCCTTGCCGACCAGCTGGCCGGAGAACCGGAATTTGCCGGGACGGGGAAGCACATCTTCACCCACGTCGAGTGGCGTATGACCGCCCAGCGGGCCGAGCTGCGCTCTCCCGCCCTGCCCGAAGGCTGGGTCTGGGCCGACCGGGCCGCGCTGGAACACACCTACGCCCTCCCCAGCGCCCTGGCCCCCTTCCGTTCCGCCGCAGAGGAGGGGCTGCTATGACCACGCTCTCCTACGATCCCACCCACTGCACCCTCTGCCCCCGCCGGTGCGGGGCTGACCGCACCCAGGCCAAGGGCCGCTGTCGGATGCCCAACGCCCCCGTGGTCGCCCGCGCCGCCCTGCACCATTGGGAGGAACCGCCGCTCTCCGGCACCCAAGGGGCCGGGACCGTTTTCTTCTCCGGATGCAGTCTCGGCTGCGTCTTCTGCCAGAACGACAGCATCAGCCAAAACGATTTTGGCAAAGCCATCTCCGTGGCCCGTCTGCGGGAGATCTTCTTCGAGCTGATCGCCGCCGGGACCCACAACATCGACCTGGTAAATCCCACCCACTACGCCCACGTCGTCGCCCAAGCCCTGGAAGCCCCCCTCCCCGTCCCCGTGGTTTGGAACAGCGGGGGCTATGACCGGGTGGAGACACTGGCCGCCCTGGAGGGCAAAATTCAAATCTATCTCCCCGACTACAAATACACCGACCCGGACACCGCCCGGCGCTACGCCGGAGCCGCCGATTACCCTGAAACCGCCCGCGCCGCCATCCGGGAAATGGTGCGCCAGACCGGCCCCTATCAGCTGGATGAAAACGGAATCCTGACCCGCGGCGTCATTCTCCGCCACCTCTTACTCCCCGGCGGCCTGAACCAGGCCAAGGAGGTGATGGACTGGGTGGATGAGACCTTCCCGCCCCACACCATTCTCTTCTCCCTGATGAGCCAATACACCCCCTGGGGCAAGGCCGCCGACTACCCGCCCCTGGACCGCCGCCTGCGGAAAAGCGAGATCCGCGCCGCCGAAGCCTACTTCACCAACCTGGGCCTCGACGGCTTCACCCAAGGTGTGGAGGCCGCTCAGGCCGACTACATCCCCACGTTCGATTTGACCGGAGTCTAAAAAAGGCCACAGCCCTTCCGACGCAGGTTTTGGCATGCCTGCGCCGAAAGGGCTGTTTTTTGTCGTTTTAGGAGGTCACTTTTCCCGGCTTCTGTCCAATCGTGCCGCCAATACGGTCCCATCGTCCTCTCCCTGGCACAGGGTCTGGCTCTCCCGCAGGATGCGCTGGGCCAATTCGCTGGGGCTGCTGCCGGTGTATTGTGTCACCACGTCCCGCAGCCACTGGTCCTCCCGACCGCACAAAATGCCGTCCGTGACCATGACGATCCAGTCCCCCGGCTCGCCCCGGAATTTATGGACGTCCGGCCGCGCCGCCCGGCCGGTGACGATGCCCGCAGGCAGCGACGCCCCTACGGCGCACTTCACCTGTCCGCCCCGGCGGATGTAGGTCGGGGCCGCCCCCTGCTTGTGGACGCAGCAGCGCCCGGAAAAGAGGTCGAAGGAGAGCAGGTCAATGGTGGTGCTGCCGCCGTCCTCTCCCCGCAGGGCCAGGGCGGAGCTGACGGTCTCCACCGCCTCCCCCGGTTCCATACCGGCCCGCAGGAAATTCTCCACCAGCTTCCCCGCCTGGGCGCTCTCCCGCTTGGCCCCGGCCCCGGAGCCCATGCCGTCGCACAGGAGCAGGAAGAGCATCCCGTCCTCCCGGCGGAACCAGATGCCCGTGTCTCCGCTGACTGCCTCCCCCTGCCGGGGCGCCCCGGCCAGGGAGACGGTGGCCCGAAACGGCTCCGACTGGGCAAAGAGCAAGCGCCCGTTTCGCACCTGCCCCTCCCGCAGGGGCGTGCCCAAGATCTCTTCCAGCTCCCGCCGGGCCGACCGGGAGGCCAGCTCGCCGGTGGCGGGGGTCTCCACCCGCAGCCGGCCCTCCCGGTCGTAGTACACTGCCCCGCCGGTCTGGTTCATGCTTTTTAAGTAAGCGGCCAGTTTTTCCTGCCGGGGCAGATCGGGGGTCAGGCCGGCGGAAACCTCCTCCGCCGCCCCCTGCAAAAAGCGATCCAAGCGGGCGTATTGGCTGCACAGGGCCGCCCGCGCCGCCCGCGTCCGCCGCCGCGCCTGACGGCGGCGCAGAAAGGCTGTCAGCTGCCGGTTGACCTCCCCCAGAAATTCTGGGAAATGGACGCACCGGCTCTGAAAAATGCCGTTAAAATCCGTGGACAGCGCCCGTCCTCGCTCCATCATCAGGGGCGTGGCGTCGTTCAGGGCGCGTTTCGTGTCCTCATAGTCCCGCTGCCAGCAGTTGGAACGCAGGACGCATTTCACGCACACCCGGTCCGCCGTGCGGGTGAAGAGCTCCGCCGGGTTCTCCGTGTTGTTGTCCTCCGGGTGCAGCGTGTCCTTTACGCTGTCATAAAGCGTATGGAAGGCCCCAGCCATCTCGTCCAGGCGGCGGGCCAGGGTCTCCCGGCTGGTGTCGGTCTCCGGGGCCGCGATGCCCTGGGGCAGGGCGGCCGTCTCCTCCGCCTCCTCCTCTGTCTTCTTTTTCCCCGGCAGGAGCAGGAAGAGGACCGCCCCCACCCCGGCCTCGATGGGCAGGCCCAGATAGTCCAGCCCCGCCCGGCTCCAAAGCACCGCCGCCAGGCAGGCCATGAGATAGACCAGCGCCGTCAAAATTTTCCGCTGGTTCCGGCAGAAGCCGCAGGCCAGCCCCGCCATGGCAAAGACCAGGCTGTAATACGGGTCCTTCCCCGACGAGAGGTCCAGGGCCACCCCGGCGGCGGCCCCCGCCAGGATCCCGCCCCACGGCCCCCGGCGGGCGGCCCACATGACCCCCACCGCCGCCAGCAAGCGGCCCAGCGAAAACGTCCCCAAGAGCTCCACGCGGGCCAGCGACATCAGCACCGTGCCGCCCAGCACCAGCACCCCCGCCGTCTCCTTGGGCGGCAGGTCCCGCAGACCGTCCAAGGTCTCCGGCCACTGGAGAAACAGCACCCGGTAGGCCAGCGCCGCGCCCCCAGCACAGAGGACTTCCGTCACAAAGTAAATGAGGTCCTCCCCGTGCCACCCGTCCCCGCCCCGGCAGATGATGCCGGTCAGGGCGCACAGCAGGCTGGCAATGGCGGGCATGAACCAGGCCGTTCGATAGGCCTTCGTATCAAAAAAGGCAAAGGCCACCGCATAGACCAAAATCGCCGAGGCGGCGTACCGCATCCCGTCCGTGAGGCCCTCCAAGCATAAGTACCCCAAGCAGGTCCCGGCCAGCGTGCAGAACCCGCTGACCCCCGACCCGGCCGCCGCCACCGCCGCCACGCCGAAGGGGGCGTACAGCCCAAACAGCTCTGCCCCGGCCAACACCGCGCCCAGCAGAAAGCCCACCCCGGCCTCTGCCAGGCCCAAAAACGCCCGGCGGGATACGTTCACGGTGTCCCGCCGGGGGAAGCGCAGCAGCTTCTCCCCCGCTCGTTCTTTTGTTGCCATACTTTCCCCCTCCTAGCCGCTGAACTGGCAAATCTATGCCGTCTTTAGCCAGAGTATACCGGCCGGGGGCAAAAAAGCCTGTCGCAGTCTGCATGGGGAAACGGCGGGGATTTCTCCAGCATTTTGCACCACCGAAGCCCATTCTCTCCCACCCCCCACCGTTCCAGAAAAACACCCCGGCGAACGCCGGGGAGGGAATGAGAATGCTGTCCATAAAAACTTGACGGGCTATCAAAGCCTTCCCCGAGGGGGAAGGTGCCCCAGTGCGCACACTGGGGCGGATGAGGGCAACGTCACAAATAGAAGGCGTACCGGGAAAGAGGTAGAACGTTACATCTTCCCTCTTTCCCGATACGCCTTTGTCATGTGGTTTGAACTCTTACGGTATTTCGTTGGTACACTACGGCTCAGTCGCGGCAGCTAGCCCTCATCCGTCCGCTTCGCGTCCACCTTCCCCCTCGGGGAAGGCTCTCATAACGTTGTACAATTCATTTCATGATATGCTTACAAAAATGTCGTGTAGGTCCTTGTCAATATTTAATTTGTATGTATTGACTTTTTTGTTTTATTATGATAAAAATTTCTTGTACGATAATTTGATCGTCCTCTATAACGAAAGGAGTGTCCCCCATGAAACGCATCCTAGCCTATAGCCTTGCGTGCTTGCTGTCTCTCTCCCTTCTGTGTACTCCGGCCAGCGCCGCCGGGATCCAAAACGGCGCAGAGCAGGACGCTGGAACAACCAACAATTACCACATCGGATATCTCCACAATTACCAAGGTAGTTCCCTGCGCCCCAATGAGTTACTGACTCGGACAGAAATGGCTTACATGATGTATCGGTTACTCGATCCAAACCAACTTCCTGATACTTTGATCAACTACCAACCCTTTACTGACATTCCCTCTGCCTTAGATGATCATTGTATTGCGTCCCTTTCTGTTCTCGGCTTGATCCGCGGGTATGAAGACGGTTCCTTCCGCCCCGATAACCCGATCTCGCGGGCGGAATGTGTTGTTCTCCTCTCCCGTCTCATTGAAGTCCCTGCGGGTTCCTCTGCCTTTTCTGATGTACCTGAAACACATTGGGCTTCCTCCGCCATCTCCGCCGGAGCTTCTGCTGGTTGGCTGGCAGGATATCCCGACGGGACCTTCCGCCCTGACCAAAACATCACGCGCCTAGAGGCAGTCAAGATGATAAACACCGCCTTCCATCGTACCTGTGACGTAAACTATGTCCAGACCACGAAGGGCTTCCCCAGCTTCCAGGATGTCTCTCCCGATTTTTGGGGCTACTTTGATCTCATTGAGGCATGTGTCGGGCACAACTATATCGTGGCCGATGACGGAACTGAGGTTTGGACGTTCGCAACTCTGGGGGCATAAATTGAACAGCTTACAAAAACAGCGTGCAGGTTTGCTTTCCTGCACGCTGTCTCTCTGCGCATAGTATATAGGTTATCTCCGCCGCTGGATCTCATCCAGCAGATGCGCGGCCACCTCGTCCTTCCCCATCCGGGGCAGCTCTTGCAGGCCGTCCTTGGTGATGAGGGTGACGACGTTCGTGGAGACGCCGAAGCCCGCGCCGGCCACCTTGAGGTTGTTGGCCACGATCATGTCCAGCTTTTTCCGCTCCAGCTTGGCCTGGGAGTTGGCGATCATGTCCTTGGTCTCCATGGAGAAGCCGCAGACGAACAGACCGGGGTGCCGGTTCTCGGCCACCCAGCCCAGAATATCCTGGGTACGCTCCAGGGGGATGGAAAGGTCCCCGTCCTTCTTCTTCATCTTGTCCTCGGCCACGTTGGCGGGGCGGTAGTCCGCCACAGCGGCGGCCTTGATGAGGATGTCGGTCTGGGGCAGCAGGTCTTGGATGGCCCGGAACATATCCCCCGCGCTGGTCACAGGGCGGTGGTCCACGAAGGGCACGGTGCCCAGCTCCGTGGGGCCGGAGACCAGGGTCACGTTGGCGCCCCGCAGCATGGCCTCCCGCGCGATGGCGTAGCCCATGCGGCCGGTGCTGTGGTTGGTCAGGTAGCGCACCGGGTCCAGGGCCTCCTGGGTGGGGCCGGCGGTGACGGTGATGTTCACGCCCGCCAGGGTCTTGCGGCGGGCCAGATGATGGGCGATGTGATCCAGCAGGACCTCCGGCTCCGGCATCTTTCCGCTGCCCACCGCCTGGCAGGCCAGCAGGCCGCTGGCGGGGGGGATGATCTCAAAGCCATACCGTTTCAGGGTGGCGATGTTGTCCTGGGTGATGGGGTTTTCCAGCATGGCCGTGTTCATGGCCGGTGAGACCAGCTTCTTGCACTTGGCCGCCAGGACCACGGTGGTCAGCATGTCGTCCGCGATGCCGTGGGCGAGCTTGGCGATGACGTCCGCCGTGGCCGGGGCGATGAGGATGAGGTCCGCTGCCTGCGCCAGGGAGATGTGGGTGACATCATATTGGAAATCCCTGGCGAAGGTATCCACCACGCACCGGTTGTTGGTCAGGGTCTCAAAGGTCAGGGGGGTGATGAACTGGGTGGCGTTCTGGGTCATGATGACGTGGACCTCCGCCCCGGCCTTCCGCAGGGCGCTGGCCACGTTGGGAATTTTATAGGCGGCAATGCCCCCGGTGACGCACAGCAGCACGCACTTTCCTTTCAGGTTTTCCATTTCTGCTCCTCCTGTATCCGATCTCCGTATCCTAACTTCTGTTGTGGGAAGGGCGTTCCTCACTCCATGTCCTTCAGCAGACCGTGCTTCTCATAGGTGGTCACGCGGGCGATGTGATTCTGCTCGTCCACAAAGACCACGTTGGGGTGGTAGTCGTTCTTGACCTCTTCGGGGGTCATCTGGGCGTAAGACATGAGGATGATCTTGTCCCCCACGCTGACGCAGCGGGCGGCAGCGCCGTTGAGGCAGATCATGCCGGACCCACGCTCCCCGGCGATGGTGTAGGTCTCGAACCGGCTGCCGTTGTCAATGTCCACGATCTGGACCTTCTCATACTCCAGGATCCCGGAAGCATCCAGCAGGTCCTGGTCCACGGTGATGGAACCCACATAGTTCAGCTCCGCCTGCACGACGGTGGCGCGGTGAATTTTTCCCTTCAGCATTTCCATGGTCATCTTATTTGCCCTCCACGATAAAGTTGTCAATGAGTCTCGTCTTGCCGATGTATACGGCCATGGCCACCAGCACGGTCCCGGCGATCCGGTCCACAGGGTCCATGGTCACGCCGTCCACGGCGGAGACGTAGTCGATCTTCGCCAGAGGCTGGGCCTGGATGTGCTCGGTCATGGCGGCGACGATCTTGTTCGCGTCCGTCTCGCCCTCAGCGACCATCTTCTGGCCCAGGAACACGGACTCGGACAGGACCAGGGCGGCCTGCCGCTCAGCCTCGCTCAGGTAGGTGTTCCGGGAGGACTTGGCCAGGCCGTCGGCCTCGCGGACGATGGGGCAGCCCACAATCTCGATGCCGTAGGACAAGTCCCGCACCATCTGGCGGATGATGGCCAGCTGCTGCGCATCCTTCTGGCCGAAGAACGCCTTGTCGGGGGTCACGATGTTGAACAGCTTGGAGACGACGGTACACACGCCCCGGAAGTGGATGGGGCGGGTCTTGCCGCACAGCTGCTTGGGCATATCGGACAGGATCTCCACATAAGTGGCCGCACCGGGGGCATACATCTCCTCCACGGCGGGGTGGAAGACCATAGCACAGCCGTGCTCCTCCAGCAGGGCGCAGTCCCGGTCAAAGTCGCGGGGATAGGCTTCCAAATCCTCGTTGGGGCCAAACTGGGTGGGGTTGACAAAGTCGGAGGCCACCACGCGGTCACACTGGCGCACGGCCTCGTCCACCAAACTGGCGTGGCCCTCGTGCAGGTATCCCATGGTGGGCACCAGGCCAACGGTCAGGCCCTCTTTCTTCCAGGCGGCCACTTGTGCGCGGACCTGGGCAATGGTAGTTGCAATGATCATGGATCTTCTCCTCTTTTTATCGCAGAAAACAGCTTACAGGGAATAGAGCTTCAGCAGCTCGGCGGACTGACGGCCCTCCAGACGCTCCAGGATCTCATCGGAGCAGTCGCTCTTGGCGTAGGTCTGGGCGGCGGCGGGGAAGGAAGCGTCCTTCACCTCGGCGTCGTAGGCCTGGAAGGCATCGGTCATGATCTGGCCCACCTGGGCAAAGTGCTTGACAAACTTGGGGGTGAAGGGGCCCATGGCCAGCATATCCTGCCACACGAGCACCTGGCCGTCGCACGCGGCCCCGGCCCCGATGCCGATGGTGATGATGTCCAGCTTCCGGGTGATGAGCGCCGCCAGCTTCGGGGGCACACATTCCAGCACCACGGCGAAGGCCCCGGCGGCCTGGACCGCCATGGCGTCGGCCAGCACGCGGGCGGCACCCTCTTCGCCCTTGCCCTGGACCTTGAAGCCACCAAAGGCATGGTGGGACTGGGGGGTCATGCCCACGTGGGCGCAGACGGGGATTCCTGCGGCGGTGATGGCCCGGATCTGGTCGCAGACCTCACGGCCGCCCTCTAACTTCACCGCGTCGCAGCCCGTCTCCTTCATCAGCCGGCCGGCGTTGACCACGGCCTGCTCCACAGAAGCCTGGTAGCTCATAAAGGGCATGTCTACCACAACAAAGGTGTTTTCACAGCCCCGGACCACGCTCCGGCCATAGACGATCATCTCCTCCATGGTCACGGGGATGGTGTCGGAGTAGCCCTGCATCGTCATGCCCAGGCTGTCACCCACCAGGATCATGTTGATCCCGGCCTGGTCCATCAGGCGGGCAGTAGAATAGTCATAACAAGTGAGCTGAGAGATCTTCTCTCCTCTGGCCTTCATGTCGGCCAGGGTCACGATGGTGTTCTGTTTCATGTGCTCGATCCTTCCTCCAGTAATGTTTTCACAGGCTGATAGTCCGTCTCCGGGTGCTTTTTCTGGGCCAGGTCCACCAGCAGGCCGGAAGCCGCGGCGTATAACCGCCGGGTCCTCTCTTCCGGCAGGCAGGCCAGATGGCGGGCCACGGTGCTGGCGTCTCCCCGCTCCACGGGGCCTGTCAGGGCGGTCTTGGGGCCGTCGTGCAGGATGTGGTCGAGGTTGGCCCGCATGAGCGGGGCCAGGGCTGCCAGCGCCTCCGGCTGGGAAAAGCCGCAGCTTCCCAGCAGGTCCACGCTCACCTGGGCCAGGGCGCACATGAGGTTGCTGGCCACCGTGCAGGCCGCATGATAGCGGGCCTTGCCCTCGCTGGGCAGCCGCCTCACCTGTGCGCCCAGACCGGCCAGCGTCTCCGCCCACCAGTCCAGGTGGGTGCCAACGCCCTCGATGCAGAAAAAAGCACCCGTCAGCTCCCGCCAAGCAACGTACTTGTCGCTCACCGGAAACAACGGGTGGATCGAATAGAGTTCGGCGCCAAGCTCCTCCGCCCCCGGAAACGCTTCCTGGGCAGAGATCGCGCCGCTGCAATGACAAAGTTGTTTTCCTGTCAGGTCGAACTGCCGCAGTTTCTCATACACTGCGGAGATGGCTCCATCGGGAACGGTCAAAAAAATCGCGTCACTGGCCCGGACCAGCGCCTCAAGGGACGCAAACTGTCTCGTGCCGGTTCGTTCTGCAGCTTCCTGGGCCGAGTCTCGGTGCCGACTGTAATAGCCGGTCATCGGAAGGCCGCCGTGGGCAAAGAATTGCCCCAGTGAAAAGCCAACTTTTCCCGCTCCTATGAATCCTATGGTCATGCCATCACCTTGCCTTTCTCAGGCCGGTGACGCGAGGGGGACCGCGCCGAAGCCGCGGACCCGACAGGTCTGTTGCCGGTACAGTTTCCTATTCGGAATACCATCCGTTTGGGGCTTGGCCGCCGCCTGCCAGGCAGGTCGGCACCAAACCAACGCGGCTATTGTATCACCCGTTTCGGCAAAAGTAAAGGATTCTTTCCCCCAAACCGGGGGGCTGACTGCACAAGGTTTTCCCCCCAGTTTCATCTATCCTGCACAAAATCCCGTGAATTTCTCCCTTTTTTCCCGTCTCATCGGGTCCTGGAGCCTCCCCGCCGGGGGGCGCGGCAGGGATTCCCCCGCCGCCGCTTATCCGTGGGCAGACCCAGGCCGTCCCCCTGGCTCTCCGAGCGGCGCAGCAGTCGCTCGCCCCCGTAACGCAGGCAGCGACGCAGACGGGCCTCTCCCCGCTGGAGCGTCCGGCAGACGGTGGAGCGGTTCACGTCCAACCGCTCCGCCACCTGCTGCATGGTCAGTTGGTCGAGATAGTACAGCAGCAGGACCTCCCGCTGCCGCCCGGTCAGCTCCTCCCGAATGGCCCGGCCCAGGGCCTGGCGCAGGGCCTGCCGCTGCCACTGGTTGTCCTCCGCCTCTTCGTTCAGATAGGCGGAGAAGGAAAGCTGGTCCAGCCGGTAATTCACCGGATCGTACTGCTCAAAGGGTGTAGCGCTCATTTTTGAGGTACCCCCTCTCATAGTAATGCTCCAGCAGCGCCGCCAGGTCTCGGTTCTCCTTCGCCATCTCCTCCAAGCGGCGGATGCGTATCCTTCCGCGCGTGTCCTCCCCCACGCCGGCGGCGGTCAGCTCCCGGATGCGCTGGCGCAGCGCTGCGTGCTGGCTGCGGTATGTATGCGACATCTCCTGTAACGTCATCACATTCTCCTTTCTGTGGTCTGTCTTCTCTTTTCTGATTTGATTTCGTCCTGTCTTAAAAAAATACGCATTTTCCGAAAAAAATGCTTGACAAATTCGGGTCTATCTGATAAGATAACCCTTGTCGCGGACGAGGCGCTCAACGCTGGTGTAGCTCAGTTGGTAGAGCAGCTGATTTGTAATCAGCAGGTCGGGGGTTCGAGTCCGTCCACCAGCTCCAAGTAAATACGGAGGAGTTCCCGAGTGGCCAAAGGGGGCAGACTGTAAATCTGTTGTCTTCGACTTCGATGGTTCGAATCCATCCTCCTCCACCAACGCAAAGAACGGTTTTTACCGTTCTTTGTTTTTTGCGTTCATATCGAACGTATGTTCTATTTTTACCATAAATCGCCGCGTCTGTCAAGTAGTTTTCCTTGTCACCCGCCCTCTTTTTTTCCGGGGGCAAAAAAAGCGTTCCCTCCGACCTGGAAGGAACGCTTTTCGTTTGGACTTGGTTGGGCATGCGCGTTGTTATTTCGTCAGATAGTCTTTCAAATACAGGATGGCCTGCCGATACCCCTCCAGCCCCAGGCCCATATAGGTCTTGATGCAGGCCAGACGGGCGTAGGACACCTGCCGGAACTCCTCCCGCTTGGACACGTCGGAGATATGCACCTCCACCGCCGGCAGGGCCACGGCCTTCAGGGCATCTAAAATAGCAACGCTCGTGTGGGTGTAGGCGGCGGGGTTGATGACGATGCCGTCAAACTTCCCCAGGGCGGCTTGAATTTTGTCCACGATGTCTCCCTCGTGGTTGGACTGGTAGACCTCCACCCCCAGGCCTTCCCGGGCGCAGGTCTCCTCCACCAGGGAGACTAAAGCGGCGTAATCCTGCTTGCCGTACAGGTCCGGCTCCCGGATCCCCAGAAGGTTCAGGTTAGGCCCGTTGATCACTAATACATTCATAGGCTTCCTCCACAGCTTTGGCTACTTTCTCCGGGGCCCCGTCGTTGGCCACGGTGACGTCGGCAAAGCGCCGGTACATGGGCAGGCGGATGGTGTACATATCCTGCAAGCTCCCCCGCAGGGAGAGGGGGCGGCCCTTCTTGGGCAGCTTGGAGAGCTCCCGCTCCAGGAAGATCATCGTCCCGTTCTGGTGCAGGCGGGGGTAGTTCTCCGGCCGGGTGACGCACCCGCCGCCGGTGGCGATGACCAGCCCGGAGGTCTTGCCCAGCTGGGTCAGCATGGCCGTCTCCTCCGCCCGGAAGGCCTCTTCTCCATAGCGCGTGATGTAATCGGCCACGGACATCCCGATGACCTTTTCCATCTCCCTGTCGCAGTCCACAAAGGGCCGGTCCAGCAGGTCGGCCAGGGCCTTGCCCACGGTAGACTTGCCGCAGCCGGGCATCCCGATGAGGATGCGGTTTTCCTTCCGGCTGCCCAGGGTCTTCCAGGCCTCCTCCGCCTTGATGGCGGGGACGGCCTTGCCCGTGAAGACGCTGGCGGCGCACCGGGCCTGCTCGGCCAGCATGAACAGCCCACCCATGTTGGGGATCTTCAAGGCCTCAGCCTGCTGCATCAGCGCCGTGCGGGCGGGGTTATAAATGAGGTCCAGCACCCCCTGGCACCGGGGGAACCGGCGCAGGTCCACCGGGGCAGCGGCGGTGTTGGGGTACATCCCCACGGGGGTGGTGTTCACGATCACTTCTGCGTCGGCGTGCTTGGCCAGGTTCTCGTAGTTGTCCGGGTCTTTGAACGACCTTGCAACCGCGCGTGCCTGTGCCTTCCGGGCCTGAGCCATT
>OLNF01001845.1_pt1 | contig 17533 bp, 9 predicted proteins | sample 1673061 | NCBI WGS metagenome assembly OLNF01 (sample SAMEA3136751, study PRJEB25190) | human gut metagenome | reverse complement strand
TCAGCGACGTGCGCAACAACGCCAACGCTGCCTGGGCTGAGGGCTACATCGAGTCTTGTGCCGCACAGGGCATCGTCTCCGGCGTCGGCGGCGGCAAGTTCGCCCCCAACGGCAATGTGACCGGCGTCCAGCTGGCCAAGATGTTGCTCGTTTCCCTGGGCTACAAGTCCGAGAACGAAGGCTTCACCGGCAACGCCTGGGCCACCAACGTCAATGTCCGCGCTGCTCAGAAGGGCCTGTATGTTGGCCTGGAGTCCATGGACACCAACGCTGCGATCACCCGTGATAATGCAGCTCAGATGGTCTGGAATGCTATGAACGCCTACGAGGTTGAGTACAAGACCACTCTGACCACCGACAAGAACGGTCAGCTGACTTCTCAGATCACTGTTCAGGACAAGGTTGTTGGTTCCACCAATGACAAGATCACCCTGCTGGAGGACAAGTACGAGACTGACTCTCCCACTGGTATCCTGACCTCCGTGAAGCAGGAGTCTGGCAAGGACACCTACAAGATCACCATTTCTGACGCAACCTATAATGGTGAGACCTACAATGGCGGTTCCGTTTCTTACTCCAAGGTTTCTGCCAACTATGTTGACCTGCTGGGTCAGGACGTCCGCGTTCTGGTGAAGCCTTCCAAGAATGGCAAGGACGCTGTTGTTTACGGTGTGTACTCCACCACCAAGAACACGGTTGTAACTGCTTATGCAGATGACCTGGACAACATCAACAAGACTGCTGGTAAGCTGGACATTAACGATACTTCTTACAAGGCCGTTACTTCCAACGCCGCTAACCTGCCTGTCTACACCGCTCCTGATATGACCCTCTTCACCGTTAACAATGCAAACGTCACTGTTAATGATCTGAAGACTAAGTATCCTTACTACACCGTCAAGTTCGTTGACAACAACGACGATGACAAGCTGGATTGCGCTATCGTGACTCCTGTCATTGCTGCTCAGATCGACAGCCTGACCTCTTCTACTGTCACCCTGTCTGCAATTGATGCTAAGTCTCCTTATGCTCAGCTTACTCTGAGCGATACTTCTCCCGATCGGGGCGATGTTGACCTCTACAAGGATGCTGCTGAGGATGACTATGTTGCTGTCGTTGACGCAGACTACAGCGTAAGCGGCGACATGACCATCACCAAGCTGGACTCTGTTTCCGGTAAGGTCGATGCTACCCGCGCTGGCGGCAGCGAGTTCAAGACCAATAGCAATTGGTACACCATCGTTGCCAATGAGACTTCCGTTTCTCTGAACGACGAGTATGATTTCGCTACCATCGGCAGCTTCGTGTTTGCTGTGGACGCAACTTCTACCTCTGTCTCTGCCTCCAACATCCTGTTTGTTGACGATGCAGCTCAGACTAACAGCGGCGTGAACAAGGGCATGGAAGCTACGGTCTATTTTGCAGACGGAACTTCTTCCACCGTTAAGCTAACCAAGTTCAACGGTAATAAGTTCTATGACTCTTCCAAGGATGCTGCGAATACTGCCGATTCTAGCGTCAAGTATGATAATGATCACTTCCTGAACGTTTCTGGTTCTTCCGCAAGTGACCTTAAGGGCAACATCTATAAGTTCACCAAGAAGAGTGCTAACGAGTATGAGATTAAGTCTCTGGCCACCAATAAGGGTAGCTATGATGAGTACCTCACCGCAGATGCTGGTGCTGTTTCTTCCATCAAGGATGGTAAGATCGATGTGACCGATTCCACCAAGAAGGATTGGCGTATGGCTGACGAAGGCGTGATCTTTGTCAAGACCAACGATGAGACCAAGGTTCTGACCGGTAAGCAGGTCAAGGCTTGGAGCGACATCAAGGAATCTGGTAAGATTGGCAAGGTTTCCGCTCTGGCTGACAAGTCCAGCGGCTACTACTATGCTAAGGTCGGTGCTATCAACCTGGTCACTAAGGATGTTCCCGGCTCTTCCGATTACCTGTACGCTTATGCTCTGACCAAGGTTGCTGAGATCGATCAGGATGGTACTAAGTATCAGTTCGATGCTTGGGACGGTAAGGAAGTCATCACTCTGACCACTGAGGACAATGACAATAAGCTGACAGTTGAGGATGGTTCTCTGCGCGACAAGGGCTTCTTTGTTGAGTACTCCAAGAATGGCGACCTGGTTGACATTAAGTCCGTAAAGACTATCGCTGACGCCGTTTCTATCTCTGGCTTCGATGCTGATGGCATTGACTTCCGCGGTGTTACTTCCGCCACTTGCTCTGGTGACTTCGATGACGATTATGTTGTGATCGGCGTGAACACTAAGGACGTGAAGGGCGTTTCCGGTGCTAAGCTGGCAACCGCTAAGGAAGCTGGTCCCACTTACTATGAGAACGCTGTCTACTTCCTGAACAACGATACCGACAAGGATGTCATCGCTGTGTTCGTGGATACCAGCGGTAAGATGTATGATGCACACGGTAACGTTCAGGTGCAGAATGCGACTTCTATTAACTCCATCGCTGTTTCCCTGACTGCTCCCACTAAGGGTGCACCCATTAGCACCAGCACTTCTGGTATCACCAGCACTGCCGGTGTTAAGGTTAACTCCATCAAGTGGATCAACACTGCTACCAACGAGGAAGCAACTGGCACCTTTGCTACCAGCACTACCTACAAGGCTGAGATCCAGGTTAGCGCTAAAGATGGTTACGCCATTGCCAGCGCAGCCACTGTGACCGGTTCTGGTGTTACTGCCACTTATCTAAATGGTGTCATCACTGTCACCTTTGCCGCAACTGGCGCTTAATCTTCCCCGAATCTGATTCAGGAAGATTCCCCGTATGCAAGGCCCCTGGGGAGTGATCCCTGGGGGCTTTGCCCTTTTATGATGATGACGATCTGAACGGAAATGGAATTTGATTGTCGTAGCTGACAGTTTTTTTCATTAAGATTGAGGAGGATGTAGTCTATATGTCTTTAGCTAAAATCGTTGTTATTGCTTTAGGTTCATTGCTCTTCTTATATTTTAAATCTAAAAATAAACGGGAGGATAACGTTCCTAATTTAATCATTTCTACTGGACTTGGGATTATCTCTAACTCATTTTCTGGAACAATCGAAATGTTATTGCACTGTGTTACAGGTCAAAATATTCAAACAGTAGACTTTGGGCAACTTATAGTTGGATTTATTATTTTAATTGTTGGCATTTTCACTCTTCATAGTATACATAAGAAAATATACATTTTAAATATGCCAGGAAAAATGAAGCATGAAATCTGTATTCCGAGTCGATTGAAACAACTGAAACTGATTGACTATCAAGTTAAAGAAATTGAATTAGATACATTTTGGCTTCAAAACAATTTACCTGACAACTTACCTGCTATTACACCTGAAAACATTTGCTTACTGTATAAGCAGATTCAAGATACTATCACGCGTTTCTCGGCCAAAGATGGAGAAAAATGTTTTACAGGTATGTCCCCTATCCCTTTTGAGATTCTTGCCGGAAAGTGCTATACAGGTGAAAAAGTATCAAGATATTTTGAATATATTTCTAGAAAAGAAATGTATAAGGAGCTTGATAAAAAGGCAATAAATTTTCCTGATCTTTCTATCCCAGCACTAGAAGAAGCTGACGCGACAGATGTTTTGGTCGTATTCTCAACTACAACTAAAATTGGCGAGAAGGCTCTTGAACAATTTACAAACTATCCAACATATAGGATTGAACTGGACAGTTGTCATGATAATGCAATCACAAAACTTGAACAGTTACGCAAATATATCGAGGATATTTCTAAAATTCTAGAAGAAATATCTGAGAAAGTATCTAAGCTTGAACGTATTCACCTTGTTTGTTCAACGCAGAGTTGCGTTGCGTTTGCATTAGGAGAAGAATTGAGGCATAAACAAAATAGAATTGCAACTGTAATATCATATCACTATATTTCTTCATCACCTATTAAATATCCATTCGGAATTATTGTAAATGGCACTAACTGTGGTCAATTATACGAACAAAATTCTTGAGAAAGGAGGCATTATTGTGTATGATCTAAGCTCAAAAATGCAATATTTCTATAACGAGTATGTAGTTCTTCCTGGAGATATTCAAGCTGATCTTTTTAAGAAAAAGCGCCTGAATATCTCCAGATTAAAAGAAGGGCTTGAGATATACAATCTGGAAAATGGCAGAGATTATAAGGTCCTCTCAGTTATCACCCAGGGAAGTATTGCGATGCATACTGCAATACAAAATGATAAAAAAGATTACGATATAGATGTTGCGGTTATCTTCGACAAGGACAATATCAAAGACATAGGGCCACAGGCGATTAAAAATGTCGTTGAGTTTGCACTGAAAAAAACGTGTAGCAACTTTTCCACTGCACCAGAAGCTAAAACGAATTGTGTCAGAATCGAATATGCAGAGGGGTATCACATTGATTTTGCTATCTATAGGAGAATTAAACAACAAGATGGAACTTATACCTATGAACATGCAGGGAGTAGATGGCGTCCTAGAGACCCAAATGCAATTAACAACTGGTTTAGAAATGAGGTGTCAGAAAAAGGTACCGAACTGCGACAAGTTGTAAGGCTATTAAAGACCTTCTCTAAATCGAGAGATGACTGGAAAATGCCAGGGGGGTTAATTCAGAGTGTTTTATGTGATGAGGTTGATTTTGCGCACATAGAAAAATTGGACGAAATTTTTCTATACTGTCTTGAAAAAATTAAGGGGCGTTTAAATAAATCAACAGACGTGATGAATCCTGTCGATGAATCGATCTCTCTGTTAATGAAAAAAGCAGATACTACAAAAATGGAGAATCTTTCCTCTCGTTTAACACAACACCTTAAGAAAATGGATGCACTATATGATAAGGATTGCGACGAGGCAACAGCCTATGCTGTATGGCGTGAATTTTTCCAGCATGACTTTTGGAATCTAGAAGCAGAAAACCTAAGAGAGAATAGTAATTCTCAGGTTAATTTCTCAAAAGATATGTATACTTCATATAATTTAAACGAAGAATACATTGAAGATATTGTCCCCGTTGAAGAACAGTTTGATGTAACAATTTCCTGTACTGCTACCAGAGATGGATTTAGAGGACATCCACTTACTTACTTTTTAAATAAATTCCACCTTGTTCCACAAAAATTGCACTTGACTTTTTCGGCTAAATGCGATATTCCTGGTAACTATGATGTTTGGTGGAAAGTAAAAAATGTTGGCCAGGAAGCAAAAAGGCGTAACTACATAAGAGGGGAAATTATAAGAGGCAATGGCAAGAAAAGTAGAATACACAAGGAAAGTTCTGTCTTTTATGGTCCTCACTATATAGAGTGCTATGTCATTAAAAATGGTGTATGTATAGCTATAGACCATTTGGATGTACCAATTGATAAAAATGCTTTTTAGTATACAGCGTTAGCGGTGTGGAAGATGTAGGCTACCCCAGAAGAGACACCTATACAAAGCATAAATACGCCACCGGCAGAGACAACACAAGCCTCCGCTGGTGGCGTATTTTTAGGTCTGCATAGACTGTGATCTCACCAAGTCGTGCAGCCAGAAGCACATTGCCCTCCATCCCGCGAGAGGAAGCCGGGCAAAGAACCTTTCTTTTACAACCAGACTGATCCACCCTTTCGAGTAAACAAAAACTTGGTCAAGCCCTTCATCTCCACGCTTCCACTCCGATTCTCTCCGTTCCGCCAGTGTCGATTTGTACTTGACCATACCTGGGCTTCCCCAACCTTTTGCTTTCTCTCAGGGTGGGATTGTTGGTTCTATCTTTTAGGAAAGCCCCCCTGAGAAAGTGTTGGTGTTAGCTTGCGAGCGGAAACGATAGGAGACGCGAGATGAACCATGTGGAACACAGGGGGCTTTATGCTCTACTGGGTGTACTTAGTGAGGGGGGATTGATTCCTCCCTCTTAGTAGGAATCTCCCCCTGAGAAGGACTAATATCCCAAAACACACTCTTATATAGTTCAGTAACTTTATTGACCATATCTTCAAAAATTCGGTTACAACAAGTGTGATGAATCATCAATTCTACAATACCAAGGTAGTCCTGATAGTCTTCAGGATAGATTTGATATTCTTCTGGGAATTCTTCAAATTTTATCTCAGAGTTTGGAAAATAAGAGTCGTTCTTTCCTCTTATGTATTCTTTTAATTTACCATCGTTATAAATAATGTTTTGAAACCAATCTGCTAATCTATTATACCAATCCCTTTCTGGAGCACTGATTCCAATTCCATTTTCATTAAGGAATACAAGTTCCTTGTACTGATCCACCATGTCATCAGTTATAATCATTGAAACGTGCTTTGCAATATTTCTAGCTTGTTCATTCTCAGTTGCATTGCCTGTAAAAATAGATAGGAACTGATACTCTGAGATAGGCTGGTTAGTAATTTGAGGAAGAGCAGAGAGGTTTATTGTGAATACCCGTTTTAGTGCAGTGTAAATCTCATGAAGTGGGTATATTACTTCACGGAAGTCCTTTCTTCCATTTTCTTCTGTAACAATCCGATATTTTGGGCTAAATACAGCCATATTCCGGCTATATAGAAAGTTTGAGAGATCAGGGTCATTCTTAGGTATAGAACCACTTTCCTGATTTTTTCTAGCATCTACTACTGAGTCCCACCAAATTCGTAAACTCATATACAATTGTAGATGAGACTTCTGATATTTCATGCTACTATCTGTAGCAAAGACAGTTGTTTCTTTTAATTCAAGATTACGAGGCGTTAATTTTTTCGATTGTTGTAGGATATGCCGGGGATTGCTTTTATTCCTCAGTACGCACAGGAGATAATAGGGAGCTATACGTTGAATCTCTTCCTTCCCCAATTCACATTGGATATTGTAGATTGCCTTATATAACGGATGTTTCCTATATTGATTTAATGCGTAGGCTTCTTCTTTTTTCAGCTTCGTACTGGAAGAATTTCTGTTCAGAAGGGGGTACCGTTGCAGGGTATCCGTGGATAACTCACCAGGTAACGTTAGCTCCCTAAAAAACTCCATGTCCAAAAACAGCGTGTTCGAGTCAAATTCGCTAATCGCAGTTTTTTCAGCAACAGATAATGAGTTAATAAACTGCGTCATTTGATCTAACCAGTTGCATTTTTCCTGTAAGTTGTTTGATTGAGTCAGAATTTCATCTAGCTTTTTTCTCAGAAGGTGAAACCTTATTAACGCAGACCCGGCTAAGTGAATCTGGTTCAATGTTTCTTTATTATTTTCTTTATTCAGGGTTTGAGATTGACAATAATCTGTATATGCCTCAAGTAATGAAGATACTTCTTCTTCAGAAAGGAATAGAGGCGTGTTTACAGACTTTTTTCCAGAAGTACGCCATGTAACATACCATTTTTGAAAAGCTTCTCTTTGGGGTTTATTTGGAAGAATACCTTTGTATAAGTTATATTCTCCCCAAAATCTCCCGCCACTTGTTAATGCTGCATGGCCTTCTAAAACTTTATGATACAGAGCTTTTTTTTGGTTGCCAAAAGGCCCCATACGCTGTACGTCACATTCTCGAATACTTCGGCTTCCATCTCGTATGAATGCGGTCCCAAACGGAAAACCACCCCCTGACAAGGCGAGTGTCAGCAAGTCACACAATTCTTCTTTCTCTTCCTCTTCACAAAGAAATCGTTGTTTTTGCATTACTGGTTCAAAGAATGCTACAGGGTTGTTTGTTGGAAGTTTATAACACCAACAGCGCGAATGAAACGTCTTTAATTTGACCCATATACAATTTGATTCTCTGCCATTCTTCCAACGGAAAATCGTCCCTTCCCACTCCTTGTGTAGATTGCCGTCTATTTTAGCATTTCCTGATTCATCTAACGAATTATATTCTATAATATAACTATTATCTTCTCGCACCCAAAAATTTTCTCTGGATACTAGTAAACCTTGATCAACTAGAGTGTTGGCTAAATCTCTGAGTTTTCTTTCCATTGTGGCCTCCAATCAGTTCTGAAAAATCGGTACAATAAAAAAACTGAGATCATGTGTTCGGATTCAATCTCTACTGGTAGAATTCAGAGCATCAGGACCGCGCGGATTTCCTGAAAGTCTAAATTCACTTGGAGGTTGATATTCAGTGAAGAAGTTGAAAGTAAGAGAGATCGAGTTGGTGGATGAGAACCTGTCCCGAACAACGCAGTACACCGTGATCCAGGACCAAAAGGGGCTCGCTCCTCTCGATCCGGACACACCCCCGAAGGCTTGCAAGCAGTCCAACTGCGACGACTCGATCCAACTGACACGGGAAAAGGTTCCCAAGGGACAGTCCAAGGAATGGGACGATTGGAGCAAAGAGGCCGTCCACGCCTTGCTTCACTTCCCCGGAATCTTTCCATCGGAAGCGGCTCCAACTCATCTTCTCCTCCTGGTCCTCTTGGCTCAGGTTGCAGATCTGGCGCTCCCAGCGCTCCCGGCACTCCCTCTGGTCCAGCTTGGCAGTATGGTGGCCGCTGTACCTGAATCCATCCGGTTACTTCTCCTAGCCGTGCAGGGCCCTAAGTTGTGGGGCGGAAGGAGTTGGAAGTTGAATCGTCCGTGGATCCTGAAGGCAGAGGTTCCGAAGATGGCATCGGTTCCATCCTTGAATATGTTTGCCTACGTTGGTGGACATTTCAACGAGGGAAAAGCGGAGAAGTTCTGGTTGCCGTACCAAAATCTCGCTTTCGCAGTATCCCCTGGAACTCCGGAACCGGTGTGGTCAAGATTGCTCCACCATTCGCCGCTGAGTATTCCGATTCTGTGTGGCCAGTCCGGTCACTCCCGGAATCGTACTGTGTTCAACTTCAATGGCACCGAACTCACCTATACTGACACCGCGATGTTGGAGAACTTCCAAGATCTGCTCGGCCCTGTTTTTTGGGCAATCACTCAGTTTTTCCGCTGGTTCAAGAAGAAACCTCGGGTTCGCAAAGAGTGGATCAAGTCGGCAGATGCCTATCTGCCAGTTGCTCAGAATGGCCGGTTTTCTCAGCCATCCCAAGACCCCTGCGAGCGAACCTTGGCCCTGGCCCTGGCCTTGTTCGAGCGGTTCCTTCGTTTTTCCGTTCGGAGGGAATGGATCTCAGAAGAGGACTTGGAGAGCATCCTGCAACACTTCTGGTCCCTGACATTCCCCGGCAGCCAACCAGCGGATGAGTCCCTGACCGCACCGGATGCCTGGAAATCGCCAGATTGTTTTTGGAAATTCCTGGCGGAATACTTAACTGGCGCAACCGTCGCATCTCCAGAGGAAATGCGCTCCGCAGAAACAGGTGCAGCTGTGGTTCGGATCAAAGACACGTACTTACTCATCGTGCCCAAGGCTAGTGTTTCCTACGCCAAGTGGTTGGAAGACGAAGGGATGGCAGGGCCTGTCCAAGGCAGCTCGTGGGAGACTGCTTTGTTCCATGACCTTTTGGATGCTGGCATCATACTGAAGGCGGAAAAGGCTCGTGATCCCTGGCGCTATGCATTTGTAAATGGCATACCAGGGAAGAAGGCGAAGGAGATTTGCTATGGCATCGCTTTGGCCCATCTTCCGAAATCCGTTCTGACCGTCCTCCGTGTCAAGTTCGGTGCTAAGCTGGATCGATGGGTACCTAATCTGAGTTCCGATGGTTCATTGGAAGGAGGTGAGGTCTGATGCCTGTTTTAACGCCAGAAAGACCTGGCCAGTTCCGTTGTCTTCAACGTCGAACTCCGAATGACCCCATGACCCTCTATAACAAGGTCTGTCATGAAATTGATGCCTACTTTAAAAGGCGGAAGATCCCGTATCTTCCGGGCCAGAAGAAAGCCCTTTACACGGCTGTTGAAGAGATTTTGTCCGGGCACCCAGGTAATGTCGTTGCCATCCCTATTCCTCCCGGCGGAGGCAAATCGACCATGATTCGCGCCCTGCTGACGGTCCTCTCGACTGCGTTCTATCACGACACCGCCGCCGCCCACACGCTGGGCGGGGTGGTCGTGGTCGTCCAAAAGTCCTCCGAAGGACACGAGTTGGAGGAACTCTGCAATGGTGTCTCAGGGGAGAAGGTTGCCCTTCTGCTGGAGAGTGCAAACGACTTCAATCTATCCCAGGGCCGATGCCCAAACGGAACTGCCAGCACGTTTTCGGAGTGCAAAAAACGAGCCTGTCCGGACTATGACACATGTGAGCTGATGCATCTTGGGGACCAGATTCAGGACGTTCCTATCCTCATTTTACTGCACGCTCGCTACCAGATGTATCTGGAGAACATGGAGCCATTTTTGACCTGGCAACACGGTGCGGAGGAACGACACCGAAACTTGTTGTTGGTCGATGAGACTCCCGAACTGTTTGAGACGAATGAAATTTCTCTGCGCACCCTAAACAATGCGGAAAGCGACCTGGACGAAGCACAACCGAGCCGAGGTTCAGAGGAGTTATGGAACAAACGCGATCTTCTGTTCCGGTGGCGTGCCTTTGTGCGAACGCCCTTCTATAAGGTGAAAAAGCTGGTTTGTGAGCGTGCCTTCCAAACAGGAATTCTCCTCCACAGCGATTTTAAGGAAGCGGGGTTTGACGAGAAAGAGCTGACAGAGTTCGGACAGCGGATCGAAAAATACGTTTCAGGATCGAAGGCCGGAAAGGTCATCCAGATCCTCCGTTCCGCACAACGCGTAGTGTATTCACAGGATCGAACAGAAAAGCTCTGCTGTCCGAGACTCCGAACTCTTGGTGGACCCAAGAGCCCAGCTACGTTTGTCTTTTCGGGAACTGCGAGCATTGCGCCGCAAATCGTCCGAAACCCTGAGTTTCGCATCGCATCGACGACCTGGGAGGAAAGCTACCAGCGTCTTACCTTTAAGATCCAGCGTGGAGATGTTTTCTCAGTTTCCAAAACAGCGATGCAGCGCAAGGTGAATCTTGACGCGGCAATCGTGTGGCTGAAGGAATCCATTCCCGACCTTCGCCAGAAGCACCGAAAGATCCTGGTCGTAAGCTACAAAACCCTTGCCGCCAGGTTATGGGAGGCGCTCAAGGAATTCCAGGGCTGCCTGATCCCATACATCGATGGGAACGAACAGCCACAACCGATGCTTCCATACTTTGGTGGCCTGAATGGGTCCAACCTGTACCAGCAGGCAACCTGCGTGATCTGTCTGGGCCTTCACCGTTTCGAGCCTGCCGAATACCTCTGGAGAGCAGTGGCGCTTGACCATGACGGGAAGCTTACCGACGCCATTCAGCGGCAGGCCGCGACTTCCAGGGGCAGGCTCTTGGAGCAGATGCCTCAAGTAATGGACGTTCAGGATGCCACACTTGCGGATGACCTGATCCAGCTCATTTTCCGCTGTGCGCTGCGGCGGCACGGTGAGACCCAGCCAATTACAGTGTGGCTGTTTCAGCCCCCAAACGGTGTCTTGCATTATCTCTCAAACTTCTTCCCGAGAGCCTCTTTTCAGGATGTAAAGACAGTCCCGGATGCCTGCCGGACTGCGATGACAACCAGCCGACAATACAAAGGCGAAGCAACCCACGCTGCCGTGCTCCTGAAGTGGCTCACCTCACAGTGGGATGGCAAAGAGATCACCCCCAAGGAGATCCGGGAACACACCAACCTAACGATGAAGCAGTTCAAAGAGGCCAAGAGAAACCCTGATGTCAAAACCTTCTTTGCCTCCTGTGTTGAGACCAGCGGTTCTGGAAGCAACACGATCTATCGACGCAAACACGATGCACCATGATTCAATAGTAGCGCATCGGCGAAGGTGAGTCAAGGGATTCTGACAGGGACTGGACATTTCCTCATCAAAGGGTGTCTGGTCCCTGTTGTGTTCAGGGGGGAGTTTCTATGCTTGTTTCTATAGGAATCCCCCCCTCTGTTTTTTCAATTTTTCCCGCTGGGATCCTCTCGAAACGCGAGAAATCCTGGTCGGATAAGACTGATTTCCGCTCGGACGAGAAATGTGCTCTCGAACACGTTCCGACCGGATTGAAACGCAAAAAAGCTAGGAATATCAAGGGAAATTTGACCTCAGTTCGGGAATCGAGAGATTTTGGTCAGTTCGAGAAAATTTGCAGGTCTTTATTTTCATGGATGGTACGTCCCCCTCTCATGAGGCCCTATAGAGAGCCTGTCCTGTATTTTTTAACACGCCCTTTAACATAATTACTCATCTTGGTGATGCTGATGGGCGGGCTATCGAAAGAAGCACAGGTAACCTAGTAGTGGGAAACACCATGCTCACGCCCACTCTATGGGCCTGAGAGATCATACGACAATCAGAAAAGGCACTGAGACACATCGCAGCGAGTAACTACTCGCTGACATAAAATAACGGTGTCACAACAGCTATAAGAAACGATTGCAACGCAGGCCACGTTTCCAGCGCAGCTGCCGGAACCCGATACTCCCGGCCAACCCGCACCGCAGTCAGCTCACCGGACTGGATCATCCTGCGCACCTGCTGTTTGCTGGTTTGGAGAAGCGTGTCAAAATTGATACCCCTTAAAACAAATTCATACAGCCTAGGCTGATGAATTTTTAGGAGGTCAATCAAAATGAAGACTCGTGACATTGTGAAGGAAGCCGTGCAGAAGTTGGGCTACAAAAAACTTCGTAAAGCGCAGATCCAACCGATCAATGACCTGATGGACGGCAAGGACATTCTGCTGATCGCCCCGACATCGATGGGGAAAAGTGCCGTGTTCCAGGTCCCCGGTCTGGCCCAAGCAAAACAAAAACCAGGCAGCTGGGTATTGGTCATTGAACCCACCCTCGCACTCATCCACGACCAAGTGAGGCGCTTGCGGGAGAAGGAGATTTCTGCTGCTTGTCTGACCGGTGAGAACGCAGGCAACGGAGATTCCATCTTAACTCAAGTACGCCGCGGAGAGATCACGTTCCTGTTCACGACCCCGGAACAGCTTCAGAGCTACAGGTTCCAGACCATGTTGGTTCCGAATCATAATCCCTGGCTGGTCGTCGTGGATGAGGCCCACTGCCTTACCGAGTGGGGATCTTTCCACTTTCGGCCCGCTTATCGAAGCATAGGCCAGACGATCCAGAAGATGAAGCACCGTCCCGTTGTTGCCGCCATGACTGCCACAGCACCTATGAGATACCGCATTGACATCGTTCTCTCTCTGGGAATGAAGAAACCAAAGCTGCATTACACTTCGCTGGCGAAACCCAACCTGAAGTTGGTGGTCAGAGACTATACGTTGGACACATCGGTATTGGACAGCCTGCCGGTATCCAAACGGGAGAAAAAACGTCAGCTGGAGAAGTTGAGGGAGAAGACGCTCCAGAACAAGCTGAAGGACGCTGTGCGCTTAATTAAAAAATATGGTTCTGGCGGCAGTGTAATCCTCTACGCCACGACCCGCAACTCGGTTGAGTTCGTCTACAACAACCTGAAAGAACGGGAGGAACTGAAAGGCCAGGTCGTCAAATACCATTCCGGAATGACCGCTGAGAAGAAGAACAAGGTGTTAGGCAAATTCCTGTCTGGAAAGAAGCGGATCATCGTGGCAACCTCCGCGTTCGGTATGGGGATCGACAAGGCGGATGTACAGCTGGTCCTTCATTTTGAGCTGCCTTTGTCTCCTGTGGAGTGGTATCAACAGATCGGACGTGCTGGACGTGACGGCAGGGATGCTCACGTCGTACTGTTCTATCAGGAGGACGACATCAAGCAGAATCGTGCCATTCTTGCCGGGAAGAAAACGATGCGGGAGATTGAGAAACTTCCGGATACACTCCAATCCATTGCCCTGGACGAGATACAAACATCTGTTTGTAAGCTGGAGGCCCTGGTGGACTTGCTGCATCAAGATAGCTGCCTGTTCCAAGGACTGTTACGCTATCTGGGGGAATGGAATGCTCCTGCCTGTGGGTGTTGCAGCATCTGTCAGCGTAACCGGAAAAAGAAGGGGGTGTGAGGTATGATCGTGGCAGAACGCGGCATTCACACGATAGAACTGTACTTGCGGAATATGGGGTACAGTGCCATTCAAAGGATCGTAGATGATCTGTACGAGCAGGAGAAAATCTACCTACGGAAGAAGGATAAGATCAAGAACCACTGCGATTATGAGGTAACGGACCTGTTTCCGGATGGGATCTATATGAAGCTGGAGCAGCGCTATCTTCACAGCCCAGGTGGTATCCGGTTTATCGTCAATCCCCACTCACTGGCATCCGGTGGATATGTTCCGGAGGCACTGTATCATCCCAATATGGACCCAGATGTTATGGAGAAGGTTGTTGCTGTAATCGAGGACGAGTTTTATGATGAGGAACACCACAGCATCTGGGAGTTAAACAAAGAGGACCTTTCACTCAGCCGGGTAGACCTCACGTGGAACCTGTATTTCCCCGAAGAGACTGACCTGACAGAACTCATCCGCCTGTTCAAACACGGTCATCATAGCAAGACAGCAAAGGTCAAACAATTCCATGATTCAGTAAAGGATAAACATTCCTTCCGGTTGAAGTTCAGTGATATGACATTGACTGTGTATGATAAGAACTTTCAGATCACACGTAAGGGACAAACGATCGAGAACGAGACAGATGGGACAAATATCCTACGGATCGAGCTCTCTATGAAACGCAACGCATATTACAGAGCGCTGAAACTGAAACCAGGAAAAAAGCTATCTTATGATGTGATCCTGCGCAAACTCTACAAGCATGGAAGCAAACTGATCCGTAAGCAAATGAAGAACCTGTTCCCTTGTGATGGGAAACATCTGCCCTATCAGAAAGCCAAGCGCAGGATCGAGAAGGAGATTACGAACAAGAAGACCCAGAAGAAGATGCTGTACCTACTGGAGAAAACGAGTCGAAGCGATACACTCGACCATGCCATCAAGAAAACACAGGAACGGTATCGTATTGGAGAGAAAGGCATGAAATCGTTACTCAAACAGTTTGATGCGATTCAGGTCAATCCAATTACCTTCCGGAAGGACTCGAAGATCAAGAGCGCAGAATCTTTCAGGAAGATGTTATTATGATGTTTTTGATGGTGTTCGGTTAAAAAAATGGAGGATTGAGTGGAGGGTGTTTTGGGGTGTTGGTGTTTCTGGGTGATTTGTTCTTAAACCCCTTATAGGCCAGGATACGGACCAATTCACGCGAGATTGGAGTCACTGGAATGTTTAGAAGAGGTACTCCAATCTCGCGTGAATAACAGGAGAGATACCGAACCCAAAGCATACCAAAAGAATGAAAATATCATCCAATTCATCAGAGCATACTCCCTGAAAATCTTCTCTCAGACGGCCATACACGCAAGTTAAGAACACCTGCCTGCTCCAAAAGCCCTGTGATAATCCTTGCTCCGAGTAGACACTCAGCCCCCTTAGAAATCCTCGATTGGAGAGAAGAAAAGGGCGAAGGCATCAGCCTCCACCCTGTAAAATGAACTCGTTATTTTATTTGAACCAGGCACCGCTTCTTATAGAACGCGATTCCATAGCAGAGGACCGAATCATAGTCATCCTCAAACTCTTTGGCATACTGCCGGTCTTCGATTTGTTGCAAAGCCTCGGCGCAGCTCTTTTGCAAACCACCAAGCGTTTTGGCATACTTGGCCTCGAAGAGAATGACCTGCGGTCTGTCCGGATGATAAATAACGATGTCGCTGCGCCCTTCGCCGTGTTCCCGATTGGATTTTACTGCGCAGCCAGAGCCAGCCAGGATGCCTGTCAGGAAAGCATGGTAGAAGTCTTCCTTATAATCATGGTAACTGATGGTCTTGTAGAGCAGCTTATTAATCTCTGCGGTTAGTGTTTCCGCGTTACCAGACCACATGGCATCGAACAAGGCAGTCAAATTCCAAGTCTGAGCACTCTCGTCAAACCACTTTTGGATAGTCGTCTCAAAAATTTCCCGGACTTCCGCATTGGGAATGATCAAAGCAGAGGCGTCCTCTGGCAATGGGGCAGGAAGATCCTCCTCCCGAACTCGTGTCAAGTAACCGGTCAGATATAGGATACTCCACAGATTTTCTTCCGAAGAGTGTAGGTAGTCATAGGTCAGGTCTTCTTCGACCTTCTGAAGGATATACCCGCCGGATAAAAGCGTTTCCAGTTTTTGAGAAATTTTTGTTCCCCGATAGTCGATAAACGACCGGATGATCGAGTTGTCACTGGTATTTTTCCAGTAGCTGGCTGGCTTGGCCTTGGGGTTGCGCTGGAGGTCCCGCAGATAGTTCATCACGTCCCACGGGCAGTAGACGTCCAGGTCTCCGAAGTGATACCCGTCGTACCAGTTCTTGATGTCAGCAGCATGTTCCAGACAGTCTGCATCTTTGAGAATCTGATCTATGTCTGCCTGGGTGAATCCGAAAGATTCGTTCAAGTGAGAAGACGAGATTGTATCAGAGACAAAGTTGTTGGTGCCGGTGAAGATGCTTTCCTTGGCGATGCGCAGACAGCCGGTGATCACAGCAAAACGCAGGGCATCGTTGTCTTTCAGCGCTGTGCTCATCATGCCTCGAATCACTTCCAGCATCTCGGTATAGTAGCCGTTGGCGCTGGCTTTGGCAATAGGCACATCATACTCATCCAACAATAAAATGACTGGTTTGCCGTAATAAGCCCGCATCATTTTCATTAGGACAAGAAGAGCGCCTTGAACATCCGTCAGCGAAGCCGTCTGATCATTCAATCTCCGAAAAATTCTCTTCTGCTCCTCGGTCACTTTTTCGCTTTCTGTCAGGTAAGCGTAATCGTCGCAAAACTGCGCCAACGTAAACTTGAGCAAGTTAAATGCATGGTCAAATACGGTCCCATTTACCTCTTTGAAAGAGAGGAACAGCACTGGCCATTGGTTCATCCACTGACTGCAAAGTTCTGTATTTTGAGAGATTTCCAATCCTTCAAATATCGCCTTACTGTCCTTACGGATGTCGAAGAAGTTGTCCAGCATACTCATGCCCATGGTCTTTCCAAACCGGCGGGGGCGGGTGATGAGGGTGACTTCTGCCGTCTCTTTCTCTAACAGGTCTTCGATGAGGCCCGTCTTGTCCACATAGTAATACTTATAATTCCGGATCTTCGCAAAGTCGGAAACGCCAACTGGGATCTTGAGATCATTCATGTCTACAACCTCCTTCCAATCTCTCAAGTTGGTTTTATGATACCATGAAAACCCTGCGTTTACAAGCAAGAAGCAAATCCGGATCTGAGCAGATTCCAGATATATATTATACTCTTGAAACCAGCTGGCATGGTATTGACTGTGCTGGCTGGTTATCTTATTTCAGGAGGAATACGCCCATGAAAGTCTTACTCATCGAGCCTGGAAAACCACCCAGACCAGCCGTCATCCCACAAACCTTAGCCGCCATGCAGAAGACTGTCGGTGGCCTCATCCAGGCCGTCTATCCCTTCGACGATCCCGTTGCTCTCATCTGTAACGAGGAAGCCAAGCTGGAAGGTCTGCCTCTGAACCGCGCCCTGCGAGATGAGGACGGCAATATCTACGACATCATCGCTGGAACCTTCTTCCTCTGCGGTGCTCCACCGGACAGCGAGGACT
>OLNF01001842.1_pt1 | contig 17568 bp, 20 predicted proteins | sample 1673061 | NCBI WGS metagenome assembly OLNF01 (sample SAMEA3136751, study PRJEB25190) | human gut metagenome | reverse complement strand
TTGAAGTAGTCCCACCAAAATAATTAAACATATTAACATGACATAAAAGCCAACTTTCTTCATCCATTGATAAAGTGGCTTCAGCATAAGAATATTGTGAATAAGGTAAAGTACCAACAAAAATATATGCTTTATAGATTTCTGCAGTATCAGGATTGATTATTTTCATAGTAGGTCCAGACCAATCAACCTCAGTAATGATTCCGGGCTTATGCTCAATATGAGAAGTAAAATTTTTATTCATACAAAACTCTCTATAGCCTTCACAAAACTTGTTATATCCACAAGGTAAAGTACCATTATTTTTACATGTGATTAAATAATCATTCCATAACATTTTTAAAGTGACACCAACGCTTTTAAGTTCACTATGAACATAGTCATAATCAATAGGACCATATTCAGTAGTTAAATTAAATTTATTAGGAAATAATAATCTATATATTTCATTTTCCTCCTTTCTTTCGATTTCTTTCCAAGATAATCCTAGAACTTTAGCTGTATTTAACACTTCAGCAACAGAATTTCTTGATATTGATAATGCAATAGCTATATCTCTTCCAGACATACATGCATTATCAAGTTCAATAATTTTTTTAACACTTAATTTTTTGGGCATAATAAAAGCCTCCTTCTACAGAATATTGAGAGTGTGTTATCTCTCAATTAAATTCTAATTGAAGGTGGCTCAAATAACAAATATTAGTGGCTCACTTCATAAATATTTATACGATTTTTCAATGGCTCGAATAAAGAATACGAGTGGCTCAAAAAGAAAATATTGATGGCTCTAAAACATTGGAATATTCATTCCCTCAGCATTGAAAAAATCTATATTGTCATATAGCATATAATCAGATTATTTCTATCTAAAAATATATCATAAATAGCAAAAAGGGATTAAAAACTTTAATAAAAGCCCAAAATTTGCTATAATTTTTGGTAAGAGGGTGTTAGAATGATAATTTATCAAAATACTAAAGGTGGTTTTGTTTCTGACGTTAGAACGGGCTACATCGCTGATACAATAGAAAATGAATTTAAAAAGCATAATCTTTCACATTCTAATTTAGCTGAATATCGTTCTTGGTCAAATTCACTTCTTTACATGAGAAATGTCTTAGATGATAATGATATTTCTGATGAATGTAAAATTGCAATTGAATATCAAATCCCTCTTACAGCAAAAAGAGTTGATTTTCTAATTGTTGGTAAGGATGAGAAGAATGATAACAATGTTGTTGTTATCGAGCTAAAGCAATGGGAAAATTGTACACCTACGCAAAGCCCTGATGTTGTAAAGGCCTTTACTGGTGGTGCAGAAAGAGTTGTTGCTCATACATCCTATCAAGCATATTCCTATGCTAAAATTATTGAAAACTTTAATGAGGATGTCTACAAGGAAAAAATAAGCCTTAAGCCTTGCTGCTACCTACACAATTTTAGAGAAGAAAATAGAGCAAATGTTGATAATAATCTATATCATGACGCAATTAGCCTTGCACCTGTCTTTTTAGCAAGAGATACGGATAAGCTTCGTAGCTATATTAAAGGTTACATTAAGAAAAAGGATGATTGCGACCTTTTAATGAAAATTGAAAATGGTAAGCTTAAGCCTGCTAAGGCCTTAAAGGATAGTCTTGCTTCAATGCTTAAGGGAAACAAGGAATTCTATTTAATTGATGAGCAAAAGGTTGCCTATGAAACAGTAAGAAGATTAATTGATAAATCCTTAAGAGAAATTGATAGTGCTACTGGTATTAATAAAAAAAATACGATCATTATCCAAGGTGGACCTGGTACTGGAGTACCAGTCATCACTGGGTAAAAATCGATTTTGAACTACAAGTACAAATATTTATATTTAATATTTTTTAGATAGTATTATAGATTTTTACATGCTATAATGAAGATGGAAATAATGATTGATTAGCTAACTCTTATCGTAATAAGAGATGCATTTGCTAATTCTTGAAAAAGAATTACTGAGAATCAGTTAACAATGTATGTGGCAAACAGTTAAATTATTATTATTTCCAAATATAAACGAAAGGATGGGCTTTAAATTAATTAACAATATCTTCAAGAGGAGGAAAATATGAAGATTAATAAACAAAACGCTATGAAGCTATGGCGCAGTAGATATGGTGATGATAATGATGTTTGTGATTATGCAGGTCGCCCTATGTTCTTTTTAGATTATAACAATAGGGAATCTAAATATGGTTGGAATATTGATCATATATTGCCTCAAGATAGAAATGGTGCTGATGATGCTGAAAATTTAATTATTTGCAATATTAAAACGAATGATGAAAAAGCAAATAAAACAACATTTGAAGCTAATAATAAAAAATTTCAAGTAAAGAAAATTGATGGTAATTATGAAATATGTAATCATTTTAGCAATCCAGAAATTTATGAAGATCCAAAGCTATGGTATGATTTTTATAATGAAGAGGAAGAAATTGATTTTGCAAATAGGGAGATTCATTTTGATGATTTTCAAAATGAAAAAAGCAAATATGGATGGGATATTTGCCTTATAAATGCACAAGTAGGACCTATAGAAGGTAATTTAACTATTGCTAATATAGAAACAATTAAAGAAAAAAATAATAAAAATTCTTTTACAGCAAATGGATATAAATTTCAAATTCATAAGGATGATAATGGTAATTATACATTATTTAGTCCTGATATTATAGCTGATAAATTTGATATTGATGCTATCTTGAAATTTATAAATGCAAAAGAGAAAAAGATTTTTATGGCTTATACTATTATTGATTTAAGTAATGCAAAAAAATATAGAAGCGATGATTTTGATTTCATTTTAATGAAAACTGCAAAACTGATTCAAGGATTAGTTATTGATATTAAAAATTTTATTAGGACTGAAATTAATGAAAAGAATATTGTTGTTTATTTTGATTGTGAATATCAACATGATACTAGAAAAGTAATAGAATTTAATATTTTGTTAAACACTTATAAAATAATGTTTGAAAATAAGCACAAAATATCAATAGATATTGCATCTGATTTGATTGAGGTGCCTGAAAATTATAAATTCATGACACTAGATAAGCTGATTGAGTGTAGTAATTCAATAGAATGCTTAGTCCAATGCTTAAACACTCAAAGATATTCAACTATGTATATAGGTGAATGTATGAAGGAAAATTTAGATATTAAGCAATATAAAATGAGTAATTATAAAAACTTTTATGATAAGCTTGGAATAAATTATCAAGTATATGAATGTGATTACACTTTAAATGGCTTATATGAAGAAGTAAAAAAGATTTGTTAATTAATGAATAGTCTATCCTTAGAAAGGATGGATAATGGAAAATGAAAGAATTAAATTCGCAGATGCTTTATATGATGCAATAAATAAATCTGGTTATTCATATGAAGAAGTAGCATTTATGATTAATCTTAAATCTTCTAGAGAGATTTATAATTATGTTAATGGCATAAAGTGGCCATCAGCAGTGCGAATGCTTAAATTAATTGAATTATTTAAATTAGATATTAATAGCATACTTAATTAAAAGAAATTGAGGAACTATTATGTCTAATAGTTCCTCAAAATAGAAAAGAGGAATGATATATTTGAGTTTTTTAAGATGGCTATTTGGTTTAAAAGAAAATATTTCTGATAAAGCCATAGAACATTCATCAAAAGGTGAATTTACCAAGAAGTCTAATAGATTAGAAAAAGGTGGGCATGGTCAAGAAAATATTGATTATATGAAGAAAAATAATATTAAATTTAATATTATAAAAGAATATAAAAATGGTGTTCGAGTAGGAAATGTTCCGGGACACACAAATAATAAAAAGCAATCAGGAATAAATCAGTCTTGGTTTCCAAGAAATTGGAACAGAAGAAAAATTAAACAAGCTGGACAAGTTGTTTCAAGAGGTGAAAAAAAACTTGATGGTCAGGTTAAAGTTGGATATTATGAAAATGTAAATGTTGGAATTATAAGATCAAATGGCGTAATTGCAACAATATTTCCAATGAATATTCAAAAAAATAGGAAAGGAAAAATTATAGATGAACGTAAAAAAATAAAGGAACTAATTCAAGAAAGAGATGAAATGAATCCTCAAAATGATGTTTTAGCAGATCAAAATCAAGAGCAATTATTGGAAATCTTTAAAGAAAATTTAACTGAAAGTATGAATTTTTTAGATTCATGCTCAGCAAATGAATTTTATTGGATATCAGAATTGTTTGATGATTTAAGCGAATATTTTCAATCGCAAAAATTAATTGAATGTATGGAAAGAAATGCAATGAGAACTGGTGTTGACTGTGCTATTGACATTGAATATGCTAAGAAAGCATTAAAACAAAGTTAAATTTATATCAAAAAAACAGGTTAGAGATTATAACTCAAATTTGAGCTTTATTCTCTAACCTTTTATTTTTACCAATCATTATCTTCATCTTCAGGTATAATGCTATAATGCTTTTTATGCCATTCCATTTCTTCATCCTTCATTTTCTTACCTGTAACTAAAGAAGTATTGCCATTTTCTAATAATAAATCTCTATAAACTAATTCAAAATTTTCTTCTTTAAGCATTGATTTCATACCAATTAAATTAATTACATAAGCTAAATGAGTTGTAAGAACAGGATCAGTTATTTGAAAAGTAATAGCTTTATTTCTATTCTTATCCTTATCAATATAAAAATCAAGATGCTTACGCTCATTTAAGGCTCTTATTACATCGACAAAATCCCTGTATGATACTTTATCATATTGCGTATAATTAGTTTCTAAGAAGTCATTTTCAGTTAGCCCTAATAAATAATCAGATGAGCATCCCAAAGCCTTACAAAGCATTATAATGATGTCAAAACGAGGTAATACACCTCTAGATTCATAAGAGTTTAATGTCCATACGGATATACCTATTAAATTAGCTAGTTCTTTTTGAGTATATCCTTTTTCTTGTCTTAATTCAAGTAACCTTTGCCTAAATATAATTGCATGCCTTGAAAACTCAACATCATCAATTTTAGTTTCATTTAAATCTTGATTATTATCCTTCATAACTTCAATTCTCCTTTTTTAATATTATATACTAAGTTGTAATTTCATACAAGTAAGAAGCTCTAGTTATTTGCAATTAATTACAACTATATAATCTTAGTGTAGCATGAAGAAGTACTTATTTTTAGATCAAACTAAAAAGCAAAAAGTTTAGTCAAATCGCGATACGAAGGGGCTATACTAATAGCCCCTCGTACGCGGACTAAACTTGTATTTAGTGGTCTAAAAGTTACTTCATACACAGATTTTAATTAAGGAAAGAAGGTTAGTTAATGGCAAAAAGAAAAGAGAATACGGGAAAAATTATGTAATAAAAAGAGATTTTGAAAAAACAGATAAGAATATTTTAGATGTTATTCTTGAATATTTTAAACTAGTTTGAAGTAATATGCAAGATAACTTAAGTATGCAAGAAGAAAAAAAGATCGATGAATGATTAATCATCAATCCCTAAAAGTCTTTTAACTGGTTTAACCATTTCTGGTTGCTTTGATAATGCTTCTATAATAGCTTTATTTTCCTCTGAAAGATTTATTGGATCTTTAATCCCAAAAATATCAAATAAGTTTATATTTAATAATTCGCAAATTTTATTAAAATGATTTACATTTGGTATAGCATTTGGAAAGTTTGGATTAAACCATTTATTGGCATTTTGAGGAGATTCTCCTAAAGCTTTTGCAAACTCATTTTGATCCATTACATTTCTAACAATGATTGCATCATATAATAATGCTCTTAAATTTTGCTTTACATCCATGTAAATCACCACCATATCTAAAGTATAACTTAAGTAAATAAAGAAATAAACAAAAAGTTGAATAAAACCCTTTACAATACACCAAAAGTTTATTATAATATGATTATAAATCAACTAGTAGTTTATAGAGGTAAAAGAAATGGCTGAAACAATTAAAGAAAAGTTTATAGAATACTTTGGAAAAAAGAAATTGAATAAAGAAGAACTTTTAGAAGATGTGTTTAAATATCAATTAGACATTTGCAATTTATTGAGTATTGAAATAATACCAATTTAAAATTATTTGATAGTTTAATTAGTAAGATTATTGTTGAAAGAGGAAAGCGAAGATTTAAAAAATTCAATATTGAAATTTTTTATAAATTTAGCAAATAATGATGAAAGTTGGAGTTTTTTATGGTACAATTAAAACAGGTGAAAAATATGTGCATGAGTCCAGTTGTTAAGTGGGCAGGAGGTAAAAGACAAATTCTAGAAAAACTTAAAGCCAATCTGCCTGAAAAATTTAATAATTATTTTGAACCATTCATTGGTGGTGGTGCATTATTATTTGATTTAGCTCCTAAGAATGCAACTATTAATGATGTAAATCAAGAATTACTTGCAATATATACATGTCTTAAGGACGATGAATTATATAGACTTATGCTTGAAGAATTAGACAAGCATGAAAAAAATCATTCTGAAGAATATTATTATCATGTTAGAGAATGGGATAGAGATCCTCGTTTTGAACTTGAGCCTTTATGGAAAAGAGCAGCAAGAGCAATTTATTTGAATAAATCATGTTTTAATGGCTTATATAGAGTAAATGCTAAAGGATATTTTAATGTTCCATCTGCTAAAAAGGAACATGTTGTAACTTATAGTAAAGCAAATATGGAAGAAATTCATGAATACTTCAAGGATGATAATGTTACTATTTTAAGTGGTGATTTTGTAGAAGCAACAAGAAATGCCCATGAGGGTGATTTTGTTTATTTTGATCCTCCATATGATTCATGGGAGGATAAAGAATCATTTACTGCTTATTCAAAATTTGATTTTAATAAAGATGATCAAAGAAGACTTGCAGATTGTTTTAAGGATTTGACTAATAGAGGCGTTAAATGTATGTTGTCAAACCATAATACTGCCTATATTAATGAATTATATAATGGATTTAATATTCAAATTATAAAAGCTAAAAGAATGATTAATGCGAATGCAGCTGGTCGTGGTGCTGTTGAAGAGGTAATTATTACAAATTACTAGAAGGAGTAAATATGGATTTAACAATTTCTAAGAAAAGTCTATATTTCAATGATGAAGAGTTTACCTTGATTAAGGGAGACTCTTTTTGTGTTTTAAGGAAGATTACTCCTAAATCAGTTGATATGATATTTGCTGACCCACCTTATTTTTTATCAAGCGGTGGTATTAGCTGCAGTGGTGGAAAGCAAGTGTCAGTTGATAAAGGTGATTGGGACAAGTCATTAGGTATTAATGAAAGATTATCTTACCATAGAAAATGGATTAGATTATGCCGAGAAGTTCTAAAGGATAATGGAACCATTTGGATATCAGCAACACTTCATAGCGTATATGCAATTGGTGTTGCACTTGAAATGGAAGGCTTTAGTATTATTAATAATATTATTTGGCAAAAGACTAATCCAAGTCCTAATTTAGCTTGTAGGTGTTTTACACATTCAACTGAAACAGTTATTTGGGCAAGAAAGCAATTAACACCAACTAAAAAAGGAGTTCATACTTTTAATTATGAATTAATGAAGGAAGAAAATGGAGGAAAACAAATGAAGGATGTATGGGAATTTAATGATCCTGAACCTGAATTTTATGCATCATCAGTTACTCCTAAAAGTGAAAAAACTGAAGGTAAGCATCCTACACAAAAACCACTTGGTTTACTAAGAAGAATAATTGAGGCTTCAACAAATGAAGGAGATTTAATTCTTGATCCTTTTAATGGAAGTGGAACAACTGGAATTGCTGCTCATGAGCTTAAAAGAAAATATATTGGAATTGAGCAAGAGGAAGAATACCTTGCATTAACTGTAAGAAGATACGAAAAAGGAGATATGTAATGTTTTCTTAGCCCAGAAAATGAGTTCCGAGAAGTTATTTTAATTATTTTTAAATTATTGTTAAATGAATATATAAAATGTGTAATTCGTGAGGTGATTAGTATTAAAAATAAAAATCATTATGAAATAATGTTTTACAAAATAAGTTTATTAATTGTAATAATGCTTGTAATTGACTTTTTGGGCTAAGGAAATATTATTGAATTAGAGTATATTGAATAATAAAAAAGAAAGAAGATGTGGAAATGAAGTATAGTTTTTTGAATTTGGCTGAAGATGTACTTAAAAGCACTAAAAGACCTATGGATTATAGGGAAATTTGGGATGAAGGTGTAAAATTAGGTGTTTCATCTAAAATTTCAACTTCGGGAAAAACGCCCTGGGCAACACTTGGTGCTAAAATATATGTTGATATTAGAGATAATCCAAATACTGTTTTTGAAAAGGTTTCAACGAGACCGACACTATTTGGAATTAAAAAAATAGTATATAATGAGACAAAGATGGAAGAATGTGAATCTCCAACTTTAAAATACAAAGAAATTGATTTGCATCCTGTTTTAGTCAAATATTTAGATTCAAATCAACATTTTAAATGCTTAACTAAATCTATAAATCAATCAGCAAATAAACATGGTGAAAAAAGTATTTCAAAAAATGCTAATATGTGGGTTTATTCAGATTTGATAGGAATATATTTTCCATTTGATGACTTTGATGAAACATCATTAAAGACAATGCAATACTTAAATGAAAATCCATACAAGATATTTTCATTTGAAATGAAGAAAAAAATTAATTTTTCTAATTTTAAAGAATATTATTTTCAAGCTGTATCAAATTCATCTTGGGCTAATGAAGGATACTTAGTTTGTGATGAACTTCTAGATGACCCTGATTTAATAAATGAACTAAGAATTTTAAATTCTTCACATGGTATTGGCTTAATTGTGTTAAATAAAGAAAATCCAGAACAAAGTGAAATATTATTTAGTTCTAGATTTAATGAAAAATTAGATATTTATATGTTAAATAAATTGATTACTCAAAATAAAGATGTTGAAGAAGTATTTAAATATGTAAATGATAGTTGTAAAATTGGAAAAAAAGTTGGTTCAAATGTATTTGACAAGGTATTAAATGATACAGAGTATCATGATTTTGTTTTAAAAAAATTTGGTATTTGTATTTAAAGAGGTGCTCTATGAAAAATTTTAATGAATGGTTTTCAACTTTTAGGGAGAGTATTGCAAATTATCACTATTATGTTGATTTTGATACATCATATAAGAACTTGAATAAATTTAAAATTGAATTGAATATATTAAATTCCTTAGTTGGTTCTAAGAATATTGAAGACGATTTCAAAATGTTAGTCTCTAAGTATCCTGAAGTGTTAAAAGCAATACCAATTTTACTAGCTAAAAGAGAATCTGAAATTTATTGTCAAGATGATAACGGGAAGTTTAAATATAATTTTAAAAAGCAGAATTATTCAATAGAACAATATTGTTATTTTATGAGGGAAACTGGATTATTTGAATTGTTATCTAATAGAATTGTCAAGGACTTAATCGATTATGTTTTGGGTGTCGAAGTTGGTTTGGACACTAATGCAAGAAAAAATCGAGGTGTACATCTAATGGAAAATCTAGTTGAAAAATTTATTATTGAAGCTGGTTTTGTTAAAGGTAAAACTTATTTTAAAGAGTTGAAAATTAAACCTTTAGAAAAATTAACAGGTTTATCATTAGATTCATTATCAAATTCTGGAAAGACTGTTAAAAGATTTGATTTTGTTATAATTCAAAATGGAATTACTTACGCAATAGAAACTAATTTTTATAATTCTTCAGGCTCTAAATTAAATGAGACCGCTAGAAGTTATAAGACTCTTGCTTTAGAATCAAAGGATATTCCTAACTTTAAATTTGTTTGGATAACTGATGGCTTAGGTTGGGTTGATGCTAGACATAATCTTGAGGAAACTTTTGATGTACTTGATACTATTTATAATATTAAGGAATTAGAAGATGGAATATTGGAGAACTTTAAGAACTAATATGAAAAATGGACTATTTATAATGCTTTATAAGCAAGATGATTTAACCTTATATTTAAAAAATGAGATATATGGTTTCTTAATCAAGCCATTAAAAAAAGATAGACCTACAGCTCAAAGTAGTTATTTTAAGGTTTTAGCTGATTATGCATGTAGTCGTCAAGGAACAGAGGTATTTTTCTTTTTAGATAGAAAAATAGTTTATGGTGGCGAAATTATTGGTAGTGAAGATGAAGCTTCATTCTATTTAAATGGTAATACAAGTCCTCTTGGAAGAAACTGTAATGCAAAACTATTTTGGGATGAAAGCTCAAGATATACCGCAACTAATAATCCTGGTATATTTATTGTAAATGGTAGCGAAAAATCTCAGCCATTTATTTTAAAATTTAAAACAAATGAGCATACTGGTAAGTATATTGTTTCTGATGAACTATACTTTGAATTAGGTAATTATAGTTATCCACTCCCATCAAATACTGTACAAGGCATGGGATTTTGTACTCTTACACCAGGTGAGACAAGTGTTTGTTATAAATTATTAAAGCAATCTAACAAAGTAATTGATTTTTCTGATGCTAAAAATTTAACTACACAAGAGGTTGCAACTTTATTTAGAAGCAATATGATTAATGCTAAAGATTTTGCATCTGAATCAGAGCTTGAATTTAATATTGTTGCTAATCTACAATCAATTTCTAAATGTGTTGATTTAGAAAATAATGATTATGTAATTTGTAGACAAGTTCCTATTTCACCATTTAAGCCTATGAATATAGATAGGGCAGATATTTGTTTATACGATACTAATAATTTAATTCTAAATGGAACAATTCCTAATGTTGTTATTGAATTGAAGAAGGATATTGCTAATTATCATGCGTATGAACAAGTTACAAGATATTTAAAATGGTTAGAAAAGGTTATTAATGATGAAGAAACTTTTGCAAAAATTAACGCTTTTATTATTGCAAGAGGCTTTAACATTAAGAAAAATAAAGTTAACTTAACGTATGAAAATAAAATAAAAATGTATTCTATTGAAAGTGAATCATTTTATGATTTGAAATAATGGCAAGGTATTTTAACTTTGCCTTATTTTATTTGAGTATAGGAATGGAGAAAATATCATAATGATAAGGATTTAGCAATTTCATTTTCTCTTAAAGAAAATAAACTTTTTGAAATTTATCAGTGGTCAAACACAGATTTAGATTGAAATGAAAAGAAGGATCATATTAAAGAAGCATTAGCTGATATATTAATTTATTCTATTATGATGGCTGATGACTATAATTTAGATTTAAATGATATTATCAATGAAAAATTAAAGAAAAATCAAATTAAGTACCCAAAAAATAAAAAAGTCGATTTGACTAAAAAATAGGTGAAAAATGTTAAAACTTATTTGCTAATATATGACGCATAATGCTATAATAAAGGCATGTCTTAATGGCAAATTTTTAATGAAGGTAGGTGCAAATAATTGCTATACAATGGAGATTGTATAGAAGTATTAAAAACACTCAAAACTAACTCAATCGATTTAATTTTTGCAGATCCACCATATTTCTTATCAAATGGTGGGAAAAGTATTCATAGTGGAAAGGTTGTATCAGTTAATAAAGGTGATTGGGATGATAAATCTAAATATGATAATCATCTTAAATTTACTAAGGATTGGCTTACGGAATGCTATAGGGTTCTTAAAATTAATGGTTCTATATGGGTAAGTGGAACTGTACACAATATTTTCGATATTAAGCAATTTTTAGATGAAATTGGCTTTAAAATTATTAATATTGTTGTTTGGCATAAAACTGACCCACCTGACCTTATTTATAAGAATAAGCTTAAGTTTTCATATGAGCTAATTATATGGGCTTCAAAAGGATATAAGCATACGTTTAACTATGACGAAATGTTTAAAATTAATGATGAGGAATTACAAGATGTATGGACAATTCCTGCTGTAGGAATGAGTGAAAAGAAATTTGGATATCACCCTACGCAAAAGCCGGAAGCTTTACTTGAAAGAATTATATTAGCTTGTAGTAATGAGAGTGATATTGTTCTTGACCCGTTTAGCGGAAGTGGTACAACTTGTTATGTCGCAAAAAAATTAAATCGAAATTACGTTGGTATTGAAAAAAATGAAGAGTATTTTAATATTTCTAAAAGAAGGATAGATTCTATCTAAGCCTTTAGGATATTCCTGGTAACAGGTAATATCTTTAGCAATTATTTGAGAAAAAAATATAAATTTTGTTAACTAGTTTATATTTTTAAAATTTATTGTTTAAAATTATAATTTTGATATAGTAAATTGAGGAGATAATTAATGGAACAAAAATGGCTTAAAATTGATATGCATATGCATTCATATTATTCATCAAAAAACAAAAAAGGCGATTGTGATAAAGTAAAAGAAATGAAAGCTGAAGAATTTGTGGGAATTTTAGTTGATGCTAATGTGAATATTTTTAGCATAACTGATCATAATTATTTTTCTAAAGAATTTTATGATGAGATTGACAAATATATTGAAAATAAAAAATTAAATATACGAATAGTTAATGGTGTAGAATTAGATGTAAATGTAGACTTAAATGATAAAAATAGTTATATTCATGTTTGCATATATTTTGATGATAATGTTGACAGGCAAAAACTTCAGGAAATTATTGATGAATTATATGAAAATGAAGATTTAAAACCATCTTTTAGTCAAATATTAGAAAAATTAAATGCTTTAAATACGAAATATATTGTTATTCCTCATGGTGATAAGGAAAGAGGTTTATTTAATAAAAATTTAATTAACAAATTGAATGTTGAAAGCCAGCCTGAATTTTATAAGTATGCGATGTATAAGATATTTAATGCATTTGATGTAAAGGAAAAATTCTATAAGGAATCTATTAATTTTTGGGCCACTAATTTTTTTGAAAAAACTAAAAAATTTGATGAACTATTTAAAAATAAATCTAATGAAGAAATAAACCTAATTGAAGGTAATATTAGTAAAAAAATTAGAGATAAATCATTTGCTTTAAATGAAGAAGATAATTATATTTATGACTATATAATGGAATATGGTTCATATTACGCATATTTTTCTTTTTCAGATTGGCACAATGCTCTTCCATATAATCCTATAATGAATAATTTTATATTTGGTTCATTAGATACTGCTTTTAGTTCTTTTGAAATGTCGACTCTTGACCCTGTTTCTAGAATTATTTGTACAAAAGAAACTAGCATTTCAATTCCAGATACTTTATTAAAAAGTATAACTTTTCAAATAGGCAATGATACAAAAAAAGTATATTTCACTCCGGGACTTAATGCCATTGTCGGTAAACGAGGTAGTGGAAAATCATTATTAATCTCTATAATAAGAAATTTAGCAAAAGCAGATGATTCCATGGGAGCCTTAAAAATATATAAAGGTCTTAATATTTCAAATATAAAAGGGGAAAACCGAGGAAAGATACCTATTTCATTGGGAGCTTTAAATTCAATCGCTTTTTTAAGTCAAAATGACATAAAAGAAATTTTTGAAGAACCAGCCAAGGCTCAAGAAAAGATATATAAAAATTTTATTGAAATAAAAAAAATAGATGTTACTAAATTGCAAGAAATTGTTTCTATTGGTGAAAAAATCGCACCATATAATAATAACTATAAGAATTTAACATCTAATATTTTATCTTTAAAAAAATCTAATTCGTTTTTATATAAAAAAACTAATAATATTGAATCTAAATGCCTAGATGAAGGATTTGATCATTCTTTAACTGCAATAAATAATTTAATAAACAGTGTAACTAATATTGGTTTAAATACTGCTGCGTTAAATGATATTTATGAAAACTTGAAATTTGAAAAAGAAAAATATAATAGGTTATTAAAAGAATATGCAGAAATTGTTAATAATTTAAATGAATCAATTGAGCAAATAAATAAAACAAGAACAAATAATCAAATAATGCAAAATCAAAATAGGAATGCCATAAAATCTTCATTAGAACAAATTTATAATAATTTTCTTATAAAATTAAATGTCGAAAAAATAAAATTCTTACTAAAAAATTTTAAAATGGATAATCCTAAAGTTGAATTAAATAAAAAAGGTAAATATTTATTTGTAACGTATTATGAGATACCAAGTAATATTAATGAAATTCTTACCGAAAAAATTTTAGACACATTGACATATGCGAATTATATTGAAGACATTGATAATTTTGTTCAAGGTAATGGTAAAATTAAATTAAAGTCCAAAGAAATGAATATTGTACAAGAATTAAAAAAACTTCTTGGAGGAAATATTTTCAAGCCTAAAAATGAATTTTATGAAATTGTGGATATGAATATTGATTATAAAAATGAAATAAAAAGTCTTTCTAATTTAGAAAAGTATTTGAATAATAACTCTCTTAAAAATTTAAGTAAAGCATCATTGGGAACCCAAAGCGTTGCATATTTGGATATGTTATTTGATTTGGAAGAAACAATTCTTGTTTTAGACCAACCAGAAGATAATATAGATAACGATTATATCAGTAATTATTTGGTGCCAAATATAAAAGAAAAAAAGAAAATAAAACAATTAATATTTGTGACTCATAATCCTTCTGTTGCAGTTTATGGTGATGCTTTTAATTATATTTATGTTGAGAATAATGGGACTATCAATTATAAAAATTATCTTATTGAAAAGTCAGAAGATAAAGAAAGACTAATAAAAATTTTAGAGGGTGGAAAGAAGAGTTTCGCAAATAGAAATCATAAATTTGGCGATATAATTGGAGAAGAAGAATATGGAAATTAAAATAGTAAAAGAAGAAAACAGTATTTCAATTAAAAATATTGATGCAAATATAGAAACATATAATTTTGATAACGAAATAAATTTTAGTGAATTAGTTAAATTTTTGTTAAATAAAAATTTGGCAGAAAAAGTTGAAATTAAAGATATGATTGATGAGAAAAACGAAGCTGAAATTAATTTGATAAAGATAATAAACGAAATTGTAAATGAGTATAATAGTAAAGTTGACGAATATACTACATTTATTAATGGCGTAAATGAATCAAAATAGAATATATTTTGGTTCTGTGTAGATTTTTATTCGTTGGTATTAATTAGACTCTTAATTCTTTACTCACTGTTGCAAGGTGCTGGAAAATCGGTGGGTGCTATTCAGCTTTTATGTGATTTAATTCAAAAGGGTAGATCGGCTAATTATGTAACGAAAAATTCTTTTGAGCAGGTTGGCTGTATTCATACATCTCAGGGTCTTGAATTTGATTATTGTGGTGTAATCATTGGTAAGGATTTATTTTATCAGGATGGAGTTAAGACTGATTTCATGCAAAGAGCTAAGGGTGATAAGTCAATAAAAGGAATTAAAACAACTAAGAATTATGACTTAGCTGATAAAATTATTAGAAATACCTACAAAACCTTATTATCAAGAGGTCAAAAGGGCTGTTATGTTTATTGTGAGGATAAAGCCTTGCTTAAGTATATGTCTAAAATGCTTAATAAGGAGATCATTAAGTAAAATGGATAGATTAGATAAAACGTTACAAAGAATAGATAAATTTAATTTAGATAGAGATTGGAATCAATTCCATTCCCCTGAAAATTTATCTAAATCAATTTCAATAGAAGCAGCTGAGCTTTTAGAATGCTTCCAATGGGATGAAAATAATTATGATTTAGAGGCGGTTAAGGAAGAGCTTGCCGATGTGATGAATTATTGTCTTCAAATGGCTCTAGTATTAAAGCTTGATCCTATTGAAATAATAAATAAAAAGATTGATAAAAATGAAAAGAAGTACCCAGTTGAAAAGGCAAAGGGAGTTTCAACTAAATATAATAAGCTCTAAGAGAGATGATTTAAAATCATTTCCTAATAAAAGCCACATAGCTTTTTAAAAAACGTTTCTAAGTTTGAAGCTTTCTAATTTTTTTAAAATATGTTTTTATGCCTCGTTATTTTTCTATGCATCTTCTATTAGGATTAGTATTTTTCTTTTAGTTAAATCTATTAAAATTGCACCAAGCGGAGCAGTAACTAAAATAGCAATTACACTGGCAGCTAGAACCAACTGACCACATTCTAGGCCCTCACTTAAAGCAATGGCTCCAATTGAGGCCTGAACTGTAGCTTTAGGAAGATATGATACAATAAAGAAAATTATTTCCTTAAGCTTATATTTCTTACCAATAAGGCTTAAGAAAACACCAATTGATCTAAAGGCTAGACCAATTAAAATGAGAAGGAGAATGCTTAAGCCTTCAATTGAAAATACTAAATTTAATTTAACTCTAGTACCTACAAGGACAAATAGTAGTATTTCAAAGGCACTCCATAAATGATTATAGGCGCCTTTAATTTCCTTTAAATCCTCCATTTTAGTAGAAATTACAATACTCATAATAATAATTGCAAGTAAGGATGAAATACTAATATAAGCCTTTAAATATGCCTCAAGCCAAACTAATAGGAATGATACACCTAGTATAATAATTACCTTAATAGTTGAGCTTGTATTTAAAAGCTTAAATAAATAAATTAGACCAATACCAAAAATAAGTCCAAGAAGAATTCCTAAAAGAATACTTGATGGAATTTGTAGAAGTGATATAAAATTAAATTTACTTGTCCTTAAGGCATTTAAGCAAGCGTAAAATAAGATAATTACATAAATATCATCACAAGAGGCTCCTGCCATGATGATTTTAGGAATATCTCCACCTTGCTTATTTTCTATCATTGTAAGCATTCTTGGTACAACAATAGCTGGTGATACCGCACCTAGTACACATCCTAAAAGAAGAGCCTCAAGATAGGATATATTAAGGAGTAAGGGTCCAAAAATAGTAATGCCTATTATTTCAAAGCTCGCTGGTAAAAAGCACATAAGAATTGCAGGACGTCCAATTTTAATTAGAGTTTTAAAATCAAGGGCTAGACCTGATCTTGTTAAAATAATAATTAAAGCAATTTGCCTTAAATAATGCTTTATATTTCCCGCGCTTGGTAATCTCGATCGCATGCTCTTTTAAGAGTTCTTCCAGCGCCTGCTTCAGCTGCGGTCTGTCCTCAGGCTCTACCTGCAAAAAAATCGCCAGTTCTTTTTCCTTCATAGGCACATAAAGTGCGTCGCGCACAAGATCGTATATGATCTTTTTTCTTTCTTCAAAACTTTTCTTTGCCATTCTATTCCTCACTACTTAAATACTGTCTGCAAAAAGAAAAGCACTCTTGAAAAAGAGTGCTTTTGTAATCATAAACCTTTAAAATTTGTTTATATTCAATACAACTGCCAAAACCATGAATAATACTGCCATCACACGTGTGATCTTCACAAGCGCACCTTCCATGGAACGACCTTTATTCTTACCCCAATAGCTTTCAGCAGCACCGCTGATAGCTCCAAGACCTGCACTCTTACCTTCCTGCATTAACACTATAATCGTTAAACCGATACAATCGATGATAAATAACACTGTTAAAATAATTCTGATAACGCTCATTTATAAACCTCCTACTGTCACAAACA
>OLNF01001839.1_pt1 | contig 17586 bp, 19 predicted proteins | sample 1673061 | NCBI WGS metagenome assembly OLNF01 (sample SAMEA3136751, study PRJEB25190) | human gut metagenome | reverse complement strand
GTTAAGACACGGCCCTTTCACGGCTGTAACATGGGTTCGATTCCCGTACGGGTCATGAATAAAATCCCTGATCTTAGGATCAGGGATTTTTTCATGCAACCCGTACGAGGAATCGAAGGAACACGGCCGCCCGCAGGCGGCAAAAAAGAGCCCAGTGGGCTCTTTTTTAGTGTTTGGGTCCCAACGGCTAGGAATGTCTAATGTGGTTGCTGTTTCATGCAACCCGTACGGGAATTGCAGCTGAGCTGACCGCCGCCAGCGGCGGAAACAGGGAAGCGAAGCTGGGGCCGTGGTCAGCGGGATGCGAACGCCGCTCCAAGGCGTGAAGCATACGCTGGGAACCACGACCCGGAACAGGGCGGCGGCGCGCCTTCATCTTGAATACCACATGCCAGTTTATGGATAAAAAGCCCGGCAGGGGAACACGTTCAGGTGCTCTTCTGCCGGGTTTTTCTGCATTTTTCCGTAAATTTCCGGCCTGAAATAGTAACAAAATTATGTCAATGAGACATCAATCCTCCATTTTTAACCGTGAAAATCGGCTTGCACACCCAAAACTCTGGGATATTCTAGCACTTTCCATATAAATTTATGACAAAGTTTGGTGGAAATAATATCTTGTATACAGGCTGCACTTACGTTACAATACAGATGATATACCAATTGTACGAGCAGAAGGGAGGAAATGGAGTCCACAAGGGCGGTTTTCAATCACGAGTACGGGCCGGTGGCGGATGCAGCGTGCAGTTTTTGCATCATCTGTTCCCATCGCCTGATGCTTAGAACGGGAGGATGTCAATGGAAGTCTTTTTGCAAGCACTGGTAAACGGGATCCTGCTGGGCGGTTTCTACTCCCTGATGGGTATGGGCCAGAACATCATTTTCGGTGTTATGAACATCGTCAACTTCTGCCACGGCGAAATGTTGATGGTGGGCATGTATATCACCTATGTTCTGTATACCTACTTTGGGGTGGACCCCTATGTAGCCCTTCCCATCGTTGCAGTGCTCATGTTCGGGCTGGGCGCGCTGATCCAGTCCACTCTGATCACCCCTTCGCTCAAGACCAAGAGCTTTACGAACCTTTTGTTCCTCACCGTCGGTCTGGGCCTGCTGCTCACCAACGGCGCTCTGGTCATCTTTGGTTCCACCTATTATAAGATCATTACCCCTTATGCCCAGACCTACATTCCGCTGGGTCCGGTCACCATCGCGCTGCCCCGTCTGATCAGCTTCCTGATCCTGATCGTGGTCGCCATTGCACTGTTTGCTTTCCTCAAGTATTCCACCACCGGCAAGCAGATCCGCGCCGTTTCCCAGAACCCCATCGGTGCCGAGGTCGTGGGCATCAATGTCAAGAAAATTTACATCCTGACCTATGGTCTGGGCGTGGCTCTGGCTGGTATCGCCGGTTCTCTGCTCACCCAGTTCTACACCATCTATCCCACCGCAGGCGCAAGCTTCGGCTTCCGCGCACTGATCGTCGTGGTCGTGGGCGGTCTGGGCTCCATCCCCGGCGCATTCTTCGCCGGTATTTTCCTGGGCCTGCTGGAGCAGATGAGTGCATTGTTCATCAGCCCGTCCTACAGTGATATGATCGTGTTCGTCACCTTCATCATCATTCTGGTCGTGCGTCAGGTCATGATTCTGAGGAGGCGATAAGATGGATACCAGAAAAGCAGTCAAAACCTATCACCGCAATCTGGCGATCGTCCTTGCTGTCATCGTCGCCATCTTCGCAGCGATCCCGCTGGTCGTGGATAAACCCTACATCATCAACATTTTCGTCCTTACCTTCTATATGTCCACCCTGTCCATGGCGTGGAACATTCTGGGCGGCATCACCGGCCAGAACTCGCTGGGTCTGGCCGCTTACATGGGTCTGGGTGCCTATGTGTGCTGTCTGGTGGTCACAAAGACGGGCATGAACCCCTGGGTGGCCGCTGTGCTGGATATGCTCGTTGTGGGCGTGGTGGCCGGTGTCATCTTTTTCCCCAGCCTGATCCTGCGCGGCCCCTACTTCACGCTGGTGTCCATCGCGTTTGCCGAGTCCATCCGTCAGTTCATCATCAACTCGGAGTTCTTCGGCCGCGCATCCGGTGTGGGCCTGCCCTTCGGCAAGGACTCCTTTGCGCAGTTCCGCTTTACCAGCAAGGTGCCGTACTACTACATCGGCTTCATCATGATGGTGGGCGTTTACCTCATCATGAAAAAGATCGGCCGCTCCAAGCTGGGCTTTGCGCTGCGCACCATCCGCGAGGATGAGGACGCAGCCGCCGCCATCGGCATCAACCCCACCAAGTACAAGGTGATCGCGGTCGTCATTTCGGCCATCATTGCCGGTCTGGTCGGCTTCTTCTACGTCAGCTATATCCGCTACATCGACCCGGACGTCATGATCCAGTCCAAATCCACCGAGATCGTGCTGCCCGCAGTCGTGGGCGGTGCCGCCTACATCGAAGGCCCGCTGATCGGCGGCCTCATCATGATCCCGCTGAGCGAACTGCTGCGTGCAAACTTTGCCGCCATCCTGCCCGGCATCAACATGCTGATGTACGCCATCGTGCTGATCGTGGTCATCCGCTTCCGTCCGTCCGGTATTCTGGGCTGGTACATGAACTCGAAGTTCAAGGCCTTCATCGACGAAAAGATCCTCAAAAAGCCGTCTCTGGATGTGCTGGAAGAGTATGAGCTGATGGCAGACAAGGGAGGGAAGTAATCATGGCAGAAAAGCCTATTATCGAAGTCCAGGGCCTGACCAAGCGGTTCAAGGGTCTGACCGCCGTGCACGATGTCTCCTTCTCGGTGGAGAAGGGCTCCATCACCGGCATGATCGGCCCCAACGGTGCAGGTAAATCCACCACCTTCAACATGATCTGCGGCTACTACCCGCCCACCGAAGGCAAGATCTTCTACAATGGTGAGGACATCACCAACAAAAAGGCGTACGAGTACACCAACATGAAGATCGCCCGCACCTTCCAGATCATGAAACCTCTGAAGAACCTGAGCGTTCTGGATAACGTCACCGCCGCCGCCTACTTCGGCCACGCCGGTGCAAAGAGCGAGAAAGAGGCCAAGGAGCGCGCCATGGAGGTGCTGCACTTTACCGGCCTGTACGAAAAGCGCCATGTGATCTCCAAGGACATGGGCACGCCGGACCAGAAGCGTCTGGAAATGGCAAGAGCCCTTGCCACCAAGCCCGAAGTGCTGTTTCTGGATGAGAACATGGCAGGCTTGAACCCGGCTGAGACCGAAGAGGCCATCCAGCTGATCCGCAAGATCAACGAGTCCGGTGTCACCATCCTGCTCATCGAGCACATCATGAAGGCGGTCGTGAGCCTGTGCGAGAAGGTCATCGTCCTTCACCACGGCGAAAAGATCGCTGAGGGCACGCCCGAGCAGGTCATGAACGATCCCTACGTCATGGAGGTGTATCTGGGCACCAAAAAGGAGGGCGCAAGTGCTTAAAGTTGAAGGTCTGAACGCCGGTTACGGCTCTGTGAACATCCTGTGGGATATCGGCTTTGAGGTGAAGGACGGCGAGATCGTTGCCATTCTGGGCTCCAACGGTGCCGGTAAGACCACCATGGTGCGCACCATCACAGGCATGGTCAAGGCCAGCTCCGGCAAGGTGGAGTTCAACGGGGAAGACCTCTCCGGCAAGAGCTCCCGCGTCATTCTGGACAGCGGCATCGTGCAGGTGCCGGAAGGCCGTCAGCTCTTTACCGAGATGACGGTGCTGGAAAATCTGGAGCTGGGCGCATTCAATAAGGGGACCAAGGCGCATTTCGCAGAGAATCTGGAAAAGTGCTACAACTGGTTCCCCAAGCTGCGCGAGCGCGCAAAGCAGGCTGCCGGCACCCTGTCCGGCGGCGAGCAGCAGATGGTGGCCGTGGCTCGTGCGCTGATCGGCATGCCCAAGCTGCTGATTTTGGACGAGCCCAGTCTGGGCCTTGCCCCCAACATCGTGGACGACATTCTGGAAGTGGCCAAGACCATGGTGAAGAATGACGGCATCTCGGTGCTGCTGGTGGAGCAGGACATTACCAAGGCCCTTGCAGCGGCTGACCGCGGCTATGTCATCGAGAACGGCCGTGTGGCGCTGGAAGGCACCGCCGCCGAGCTCTCGGCAAACGAGCACGTCAAGAAGGCGTACCTCGGCATCTGATTTTAGAAACCGGATCTCCGGCAGGTGCTGGTTCACACGGCACAGCCGGAGACTCGTATAAACAAGCTGTTTTCACAAACAGAATTGGAGGACAATTATGAAAAAGATCTCTCGCAGAAGCTTCCTGAAGGCATCCGCTGTTCTGGGCAGCGCAGCTGCACTGACCGCCTGCGGCGGCTCTTCCGCTTCCACCAGCACTGCTCCCGCAGCATCCGGCAGCACCGCAGCTGCTCCCTCCGGCGACACCATCAAGATCGGCACCATCTACGCAATGTCCGGCGGCAACGCAGCCATCGGCGAGAACATCCTGCGCGGCATCGATTTTGCAGTGGACGAGATCAACAAGGCAGGCGGCGTGAACGGCCAGATGCTGGAAGTCGTCCGCGGCGACCACGCAGGCGACGCAGCCACCGGCAAGTCCGAGGCTGAGCGTCTGATCACCCAGGAAGGCGTCAACGTCATCATGGGCTGCCACATGTCCGTCGTCACCGAGGTCGTGGCTCAGGTCTGCCAGCAGTACGGAATCCCCATGATCACCGCTATCTCCACGCTGGACCGTCTGACCGACGAGGATCACAAGGACTACGATTACTTCTTCCGTCTGTGCCCGCTGAACTCCGTCTACGTGGAAGATATGCTGAAGTATCTGCAGGACTCCAAGGAGCAGACCGGCAACGAGATCAAGAAGGTCGCCATCTTCACCGATAAGGCTGCCATCGGTCAGGAGCTGATCCGCTGCGTCAACCTGTTCGCACCCGACTACGGTCTGGATGTGGTGGCCGAGGTGGACTACAGCTCCAACGCGACCGACCTGTCCTCTCAGGTGCTGGCTCTGAAGCAGGCTGACCCGGACGCCATCCTGTGCGACTCCTACATCGGCGACGCTACTCTGTTCGTTCAGACCCTGAAGGAGCAGAACTACACGCCCAAGATGATCGTTGCCAAGGCCAACGGCTTCACCGATCCTTCCTTCATCCCCAACCTGGGCGCATCCGCAAACGGCGTGGCTTCTGTTGTCGAGTTCAACCCCGACCTGACCAACGGCGTGGAGATCAACGAGGACTTCAAGAAGGTCTACAACGTCAACATGAACGGCCACTCTGCTGAGTCCTACACCGTTGTGTGGCTGTTCAAGTCCGCCATCGAGAAGGCAGGCTCCACCGACGGTGCCGCTGTCCGCGACGCTCTGGCAGAGCTGTCCATCGACGGTGCATTCGAGGGCGGCCGCAAGATCGTTCTGCCCTACTCCAAGATCGAGTTCACTCCCGAGTACGAGATCGGCGGCGCAAAGCACTACCGTGATAACACCTACGCTTCTGTTGCAATCGCACAGGTGCAGGATCAGGAGTGGAAGACCGTCTGGCCCTTCGAGTTCGCTTCCTCCAAGATCCAGGAAGTCACTCTGGGCTGATAAAGTTACCCCGAAGAACACAAAAGGCGAGCCGTCCAATGGGCGGCTCGCCTTTTTGCGCATTGTTTCCCGTGCAGAGCGTATTCGAGTGGGGGAGGCTGATAATCCCAAAGCAGCAGGCTCCACCCCAAAAAGCTGGAGATTCCCGCCTGTTCGGCGTGAAGATCTCTTAACCGCTTTTTGGGGTTCCGCCAATCAGAAGTCGCTGCGCGACGGCCGCAGGCCGACAACAGCAGATGCCGCTTCCCGCCACGACCCCTTCCCGTGAAAAAGCAGCTCAGAAAAATCCGCAGATTTTTCTGAGCTGCAAATAAAAATAAATTTTCCGCTAAACATGCCCAGAGTAAAACGGAGGGCATTCTAAATCGTCAACCCTTCTGGATATAGGTAAAAATATCCTCCGGCACTGCCGCCAGTGCATCCGCACCGGCAGCGGTCAGTTCTGCACGGCCCCGGAAGCCCCACAGCGCGCCCATGGCGGGCAGTCCGGCATTGTGCCCGGTGAGGATGTCCACATCACTGTCGCCCACGAACAGGGTGGCAGAGCGGTCCGCACCGATCTCGTCCATCAGCGCATAGAGCCCGGCGGGGTCCGGCTTGGTGGGCACGCCGGGCCTGTTGCCGCGCACGGCATCAAAGCGGCCGGTGCCGAAATAGTGGGCGATGATCTTGCCGCACAGAGGGTCGGCCTTGTTGGAGAACACGGCGCACTGAACACCCTTTGCCCGCAGCGCGTCCAGCAGCTCCGGGATGCCGGGATAGGGGGCCGTCTTGTCCTCCTTGTGGGCGTCGTACCGGGCGGTGAACTCGGCCAGCGTGGCCGCCAGCTGCTCCGGCGTGCGTGCGTTCTCCGGCGAGAAGCGCTCCACCAGCTTCGGGATGCCGTTGCCCACCATGTGCTTGAACTGTTCCACCGTAAAGGTGGGCCAGCCGTGCTGTTCACACACCCAGTTTCCCGCATCGGCAAGGTCGTCGATGGTGTTCAGAAGGGTGCCGTCCAGATCGAATAATACAGTTTTTATCACAGAAAAAGACTCCTTACAGTTTCAGAAAAGCAAAAATGGCAATTCACTGCACTTTACGCTGCGCACCTTGTGCTTCACCCCGCCCGGAAAGGTGAGGGTGAGATCGGTGCGCCCCACCGCCGCTGCCCAGGGGGAGCGCAGGGCCGTCAGGGCCGGTGCAGGGCACAGCACACAGATCTCGTGCAGGTGAAAGCCGCGCTGTCGGCGCAGGGTCAGATGCCCGTCCTGCAGCCAGATGCCCTCCCTGCGGTAGCCGACAGCCGCACCTGCAAGCAGGGCCGCAAACACGGCGGTGACCACCAGCAGCGGCACCGTGAGGGCGGGCAGGGTGTAGCGGGATACCGCTGTCAGCAGCAGACACAGCCCGCAGGGGATGCCGGCAGGCAGAAAATACGCCGGGATGCTGCGGCCTGCTGTGTCCACCGGCGCTTTGGGCGGCAGGGCAAAGCCGGGCAGCAGCTCCTGCAGAAAGGGACTGCCCTCCCGCCAGACCAGAAGCGGGATCTCGGGCCGGCAGCTGCCTGCCGTGACGAACACCGGGCAGCAGCCCAGCGCCCGGGTGGCAGGCGAGCGGCGCAGATCCGCATAGCTCAGGTGCTCCAGCGCAAGGCGCATCTCGTACCGGTGCACAAAGCCGCCCCGGCTGCCAAGATGGCTCTCGGTGCGCCACACGGTGTAGTGGGCTGCATGGGCCGCGCTGCGCGCAAGGCTTGCGCAGAACAGCACGCCGCCCAGCACCAGCAGCCATGCCGTGCCCATGGGCAGCCAGCGTGCCGCCCAAGCTGCCAGTTGGTTCAGGTGGGCAAAGGCCGCCGTCTGTGCGTCCGGCACATAGGGCCTGCTCTGCCTGACGGCCAGCGCCAGAAGGGCAAGGGTGGAAAGGCCGTTGGCACCCAGTACCGCAAAGGCCAGCTTTTCGCCGCCGCGCAGGGTGTGGGCCACGGCGTCCCGGCGCGGCATCATGCAGTCGGCCAGAAGCTGTGCATCCTGTGCGTTCAAAAGCAGGGTCAGGGTGCGCTTTTGCCCGGCAGGGTACAGCACCACCCGGCTTGCACCGGCCAGCCGGTAGAGCAGGGGCCGTTCCAGCGTGACCGCCGCCAGCTGCCCGGCCTTCAGGCAGCGGTCCAGCCGCACGCCCAGCCGCCAGCACACCCGCAGGGTCCCGTGCTCATCCACCTGCCAGCGGCTTGTATGGAGCACGGCAGCACTCACGGCAGCAATCACCGCCAGCAGCGCCGCGCCCTGCACCAGAGCCGTGCGCAGTGCCGCCCAGTTGCGGGCAAACAGCACCTGCAAAAGCGGCAGCAGATAGAGCAGGATGGTCTTGCGCAGAAAGTGCAGCACCGCAAACGGGTGAAAGCTGCGTTCGGTCATGGCGTGTCCTCCATCAGCACAGCGGCAAGGGCCTGCGCCTGCAGGGCGTCCACGCCCGGCAGGAACAGCTGTACGCCCGGGCCGCGCACCACCAGCACGCTGCACCCTGCCAGCCACAGAAGCGGCGTGCGCAGGGCCCACACGCCGGTCACAGCCCGGCGGGGCAGCTGCCGCGTGACGGCAAAGGCGATGCCTGCCTGCACAGCCAGATCCTGTGCCGTGAGCAGTGCCGCAAAGCTGCAGGCCCGTGCCCACACAGCGAAGACCAGGCCCGCCCACAGGGCGCAGAAAATACATCCGGCAAAGCGGCTCTGCCAGAACACGAAGGGCGCACAGAACACGCCGGGCACACTGGCCCAGCTGCACACAACGGCCCGGCCCTTGGGCGGAATGATCAGCGCGGTGCGCAGCAGATCCCCCTCGGTCATTTGCCGGAAAGGCCCCATGCGTCCATCAGCAGGTGCAGGGTGTCATCCTGCGTCAGGCAGAGGATGCGGTCCCATGGCAGCAGGGTGGTGTTGCCGTGGGGGATGATGAACTCCGCATCGCGGGTGATGCACACCAGAATGACGTCGCCCGGCATGGGGATGTCCTTGACCGCCTGCCCTGCGAACTGGAAGTTCTCCGGCAGCAGGATCTCGTTCAGGCTGGCCGTGCCGCCGCCCAGCGACAGCAGCTGACGGATGGTGTCGGTCTCGATCTCGCGCTCGAGGATATGGCTCAGGTTGTCGGTGCCGCACACCACGGTATCCACGCCCAGCGTGTGCAGCAGCTCCCGGTTCTTGGGGTTGGAGGCCCGGGCCACGGTGCGGTTCACGCCAAATTCCCGCTTTGCGATCTGGCAGGCAACAAGGTTGTTCTCGTCCGCACCGGTCACGGCCACAAAGGCGTCGCAGCTGGCCACGTCGGCCGTGCGCATGGTGTCAAAGCTGATGGCATCGCCGCAGATCACCGGGATATCCAGCGAATCCGCCAGCGTGCGGCAGAGCATCTCCTGCGGCTCGATGATGGTCACTTTGTGGTGGTGGGCCAGCAGGCTCTGGGCCAGATACATGCCCACCTTGCCGCCGCCTGCAATACAAACTTTCATATGCTTCCCTCGCTTTTACTTTGCCAGTGCGCGGAACACCGATTGCTCGGTGAGCACGGTGGGGCAGATGGTGTCGATCTCGTAGGCCTTGTGGTACAGCACCTGCAGATGCGGGTCGGACACGCGGCAGATGACCTTTTCCCGGCGGAAGATGCTTTTTGCGATCTGTGCCGCCATCAGGTTCACCGAGTCGTCCTCGCTCACAGCGGCCACGGCGTCGCAGTTGTCGATGCCGCCCTGCCGCAGGGTATCCGGGTCGGTGGGGTCGCCCACCAGTGCCGTGCCGCGGAAGCGGTAGTCGTCGAAAGCATCCAGCCGCTTGAGCTGCTCGGGGTCTTTTTCGATCAGGGAGATATCGTGTCCGATGTGCTCCAGATCACGGACCAGAGAAGCGCCCACCTGATCGCAGCCGATCACCAGAATGTTCATGCAGTTCACCTCATTGTAAAATAACATGATAAAAATACGAGCAGTGTTTTGCTTTCTGCTCGGTTCTGCGGATAAAACCGGAGACAAAGGGTCTTTGCATCAGTATATCACATTTTGGGGCGCAGTTACAGCCCGCAGAGCGGCAGAGCATGGAAATCAACTTTTGCAGCTTGACCCAGAGCGAAAGCCTTCACCCCTTGGGGGGAAGGTGGCGCGTAGCGCCGGATGAGGGGTATTTAGGGTAAAATGTTGCTGTCCTGCGCCCTCATCAGTCACCTGCGGTGACAGCTTCCCCCGACCGGGGGAAGCCTTCATGCGGAAAATTGATTTCCATGGCAGCCCGGCAGGCGGGGGACACATGCCGCCTGCAATAAAAGCATAGCACAGGCAGGGCGGCTTCGCAACGAAAGGCAGAATTTACATCTGGAAACGGCACGATGTGCAAGACTTTGTTGCTAATATTGGAAATTAAATGTTGCAAAACTCTTGCATTGACACGGGTCTTATTGTATACTGGGCACAGTTGGAAATGTCTGGAAGGATCTGTGTGGGCTTACACCGGTGCACCGGATCGGATGATAAAAATGGAGGAAAAAATGATTACATCGCTGTATCAGTCCCTTTGCAATATGGAAACCAACATTGCAGACCGTGTGGCTCTGCGCTGGTATGATGAAGAAAAGCAGGGCGTTGCCGAGGTGCACTACGCACAGTATGCCCAGGATCTGCGCCGGTTCGTGGCGTTCCTGCGTGCAGAGTATGGCGACGTGCGCGGCAAGCGTGTGGCGATCCTGGCCCGCAACAGCTACCAGTATGTCATCTGCATGTACGGCACCGTGATCGCAGGCGGCGTGGCTGTGCCGCTGAACCTTGGCAAGGACTGGGATGCCATCTCCTATGAGCTGGGCCTCACCGAGCCGGTGTGCATCCTGCAGGATGGCGAGTTCGCGGAGCGGGAGCCTGCCCTCACCGAGACCTACGGCAGCATCCTGAAGCCCATGGACGTCTTTGCAGCCTATGAGCCTGCCGAGGACGTGACCGAGGTGGAGGACCTCTCTGCTCTGGCCTTTATCATGTTCACCTCCGGCACCACCGGCCGCAGCAAGGGCGTCATGCTGAGCCAGAAGAACCTGTTCAGCGCCATGCCGGCTTTCCTGAACCCCTTTGACGATGTGAAGAAGTACACGGGCTGGAACACCGACGAATTCTCGTCCCTGTCCGCCCTGCCCATGTTCCACATCTCCGCCATGACCAGCCTTGTTTCGTGGAGCATCACCGGCCACTCCATCAACCTGTGCAACAACCTGAAGTATTTCTACCGTGATCTGGGTGCCATGCACAGCGAGGTGATGGCGGTGGTGCCGGTGCTGCTGAAGAGCATCTACAGCGATGTGATGAGGGGCCGCCGCGACCGCCTGAACGGCCTGTGCATGCTGACCTGCGGTGCTGCCATGTTCGACCCCAAGATGCTGAGTGATATGATGGAGAAGGGCTTCTTTGTGGCCCAGATGTACGGCCTGACCGAGACCTGCGGCGACGGTGCATGGAACTCCTCGCAGGAGGCAAAGTACCTGACCAGCGTGGGCCATGTGGACCTCAGCTGTGAATACAAGCTGGACGACGGCGAACTGTGCATGCGGGGCGGCCCCATCATGCTGGGCTACTACAAGGACCCGGAAGGCACTGCGGAAGTCATCGATGCCGAGGGCTGGTTCCACACCGGCGACATTGCCCGGGTGGAAGAGGACGGCTACATGTACCTGACCGGCCGCAAGAAGAACGTGATCATTCTGGACAGCGGCGAGAACGTGAGCCCCGAGGAGCTGGAAAAGCTGCTGGTGCCCTGTGCGGACATTCGGGAGTGCATCGTGAAGGAAAAGGACAAGAAGATCTGTGCCCTCATCTACTGTGACCCTGCAAAGCAGGATGCGGTGAAAGAGTTCGTCACTGGGGTCAACCGCGGCCTGCCGCTGTACAAGCGCATGGTGCCGGAGCTCAGCGCACAGCCGCTGCCCCGCAACGCCATGGGAAAACTGCTGCGCCAGTGATACGGATGCGGTAGAATGCCCGGATGCATAAATGGGCTGGCAGACCGGAAGACTGATGACAGGAGTTCCGACAAAAAACAAAGCTTTGTTGCCGGAACCCTTGCGCACAGGAGAGAATCAGGGTATTATTATGGAAAGGCACAGGAGATTGCGCCTATTATCCGTCACGGAAAGGAAGAAAATTTCTATGGAACGAGCAGAGATCATTTCCCAGATCCTGGCCATCCTGGAGGATGTTGCCGAGGTCTCTCCCGAAGATGTGAATGAGAACAGCGTCCTGATGGACGATCTGGATCTGTCCTCAATGGAGATCCTGACCATTGTGGCAGACCTGGAGGAGACCTTCGGCCTGCGCATCCCCGAAAAGGAGCTGCGCAACTTTGTGACCATAGGGGATCTGGTGGATTATCTGGCGGCAAACGCGGGGTAACAGTTCATGAATGAGTCACGGCGCTCGACGGAGTACATCTTTCAGGGAACGATGTATTTCTTCCGTCGGGAGAAGATCCTGTGCCGGTACCAGTTTGCGCTGCATGACGCGGTGGAACCCGCTCTTTTGCAGCATGCACTGGATACGGCGCTTTCGGCCGCACCGTACTATCAGGTACAGCTGGTGCAGGAAAAGCGAAGCTTTTTTCTGGAGCCGAACCCGAACCCCTGCCTTGTGTATCAGGGCAGTGCACAGCGCGATATCCCGGAGGAAACGAACGGCTATCTTTTCAGCGTGAGCTGTGAGGGGGACACCGTCTATTTTGACTGGTATCATTTCCTTATGGACGGCCACGGGGTGTCGCCCTTCCTCACCCGCATTCTGGAACAGTACTGCAACCTGCGCTATGGCACGGCGTTTGCAAACACGCCCATCCTGTGCGGCCCGGCCTATGACATCGAGGCCATGATGGAAAAATACCCGTCCCCCGCAGCCACCGAGAGCACGATGCAGAGGGATGTGGTGCAGACCTACGAGGGCAGGATGCGCCGCACCCGGGTGCGGCTGACCAAGCAGAGCCTTGTGGACCGGGCAGTGGAGAACGGCGTCAAGCCCTTTACGGCGCTGGCCGGTCTGCTGAGCCTTGCGCTGCGCAGCTATCTGGGCAAAGACGAGATCCAGTATTCCTACTCGGCAGATACCCGCAGGGAAGCGGGCGTGCCGGATGCCCTTTACAACTGCGTGTGCTCCTTCCAGAGCAGCGTGAAGCTGAACGATGATACCCGCCTTGCGGACATCGTGCCGGGCATGGACGCCTTTGTGCGCCGCAGCCTGCAGCCCGAAGTCAAGCTGCAGCGCATGGCCGAGCAGATGAGCTGGGTGTACAAGGTGGACCGGCAGAAAGCGCCCCTCCGCATCAAGCAGAGGGTGTTCCAGATGGGCGAGTACATCAGCGGTGTCTCGGCGGATTTCTGGCTCAGCTATCTGGGCAATCCGCTGCTGCCGGCCACGCCGGAGCTTCAGAAGTACACCAAAGACTTCAACGTCTGGGTCCCGCCGGATGGCGGCTCCATGGGCGTGGAAGCCTCCAGCCTGAACGGCATCATCACCCTGTGCATCGAGAACAAGGCCGAAATGCCCGGCCTTGCCGGGATGATCCGCACCGCCTTTGAAAAAGAGGACATCACGGTGCTGGAAGCCGTGGATCTGGATACATAAGTGCAGAACATAAAAAGCACTCTTTCCGGGCAGGAAAGGGTGCTTTTTTGCGTCTTATTCGGTCCGTGCAGGCCGTGTGGTCACCTCGCCGCAGCGCAGAGCCTCCTGTCGGCCGTTCTCCCTCTGGATGACCAGCCGCCCTTCCTCGTCGATGGCAAGGGCCTTTGCGGCGTAGGTCTCGGTCTCGGCGCACACCGTCACCCAGTGGCCGGGCACAAAGCACCGGGCGCGGTACTCATCCAGACAGTCAAACGCCGGGCAGAGGGCCAGCAGCTCCCGGGCAATGGCCCCGGCCAGTGCGGCCCGGCTCACCGGGGCAGGCCCGCCGGGGTACAGGCTCCCGGCCCTGCGGGCCAGCTCCTCCGGCCAGTCGGCAGTGGTGGAGGTAAGGTTCAGCCCGATGCCGACCACCAGCCATTCCAGCTGTCCGCTCTCCAGATCGGTCCCCGCCTCGGTCAGGATGCCGCAGACCTTTCTGCCCTGATAGTACAGGTCGTTGACCCACTTGATGGCAAGCTCCAGCCCGCAGAGCTTTTTCACGGCACGGCAGACTGCCACCGCTGCGCTGATGGTAGCGGTCTGGGCATTGGCGGCGGGCATTTCCGGGCGCAGCAGCACAGAGCAGTAAACGCCTTTGCCTGCCGGGCTTTCAAATCTCCGGCCCAGCCTGCCGCGTCCGGCGCTCTGGTGGGCGGTGAGCACCAGCGTGCCATGGGGTGCACCATCCAGCGCCAGCAGCTTTGCCGTGCGGTTGGAGCTTTCCAGCGTGTCATATAAATAGATGGGTGCAGGGTAGTCCCCGATGGCTTCGGCGCAGAACGGGTCACCGCCCGCCAGCCGGTAGCCCCGGCGGGGCGCAGCTTCCAGTGCGTACCCTTGGGCCGTGAGGGCCGCAGCGGCCTTGTGCACCGCAGCGCGGCTCACGCCGAGGGTCTCGGCCAGCTGCTGGCCGGAAACGTAGCTGCCCCCGGCAGAGGAAAGTGCCTGCAAAAGTGCCTGACGGGTACTGACAGCCATGGCCGAATGCCTCCTTTTGTGCTATACTATTTCTATTGTATCATAAAAATAAAATTTTTTGCAGGATTTTGAATGGCTGTTTCGTATGAATGTGCAGAAGGGCAATGCAGGGGCTGCACTTCGTCGGACCGGGACGAAACCGAAAGGAGGTGGGTGGATCGTTGACGACCTTGGAATTCAGCGCGATGGTGCAAAAATACCAGTCGCTCGTGTATACGGTCTGCCACCAGCTGGTGCCGGATGCCGGCGATGCGCAGGACCTGACTCAGGAGACCTTTCTGGCGGCATGGCGGGCCATTGACCGCTGCCCGCCCGGGTTTGAAAAACAGTGGCTGGCGCGCATCGCTTCCAACAAGGCAAAAGACTATCTGCGCAGCGCATGGGTGCGCCGGGTGAACACCCCCGGCGATGAGGTGCTGGCACTGGAGGGAGCGCCGCCCGGCACCCAGCCGGAACAGCAGGTGCTGGATGCTCTGGGCGAAGAAGAGCTCACCGCCATGATCCTGGACCTGCGGGAGCCCTACAGAACACCCTGCCGTCTTGTGCTGCTGGAACAGCACACCATGGCCGAGGCGGCACAGCTGTGCGGCCGCCCGCCCAAGACGGTGGAGGCACAGATCTACCGGGCCAAAAAGATGCTGGCACAGCAGATATTACAGCGTGAGCGCTGCGGAGGGGAGTGTGTACATGGAACTGTTTGACAAAAACGGCTGCCTGACCGACGAAGGCCTGCAGGCCCTGCAGGCAGGCGGGCTGGATGAGCTGGGGCGGCTGGAAACAGCCGAGCACCTTGCCTACTGTGATAAATGCATGGATCGTTACACGGCCCTGCTGACGGCAGATGCGCTGGAAACGCCGCCGCACTCCGCGCACAAGGCTGTGATGGCCGCCGTCTGGGTGCGGCTGATGCAGAACACATGGGGCCGCGCTGCAGTGGCCGGTGTGGCGGCAGTGCTGGCGTTCACCATGTGGCGCTCCGGTACCGTGGAGCAGCTGCTGGACTTTCGGCAGGAGCTGCGCAGCTGGACACAGGAAGCCAGCCAGAGCCAGACCGAAGAACCTGCGCAGCTGGGCCGACCGGTGGAGGATGGCCGTCGGCCTGCCGAGCCGAAAACACTGGGCCGACCGGTGGAGGACGAAGAGCCGAAGCCGCAGGCGTCTTTTTCAAAGGCGGTCAATGATCTGCTGTTCGGGGCCCACAGCCCAGCGGCAGAAAACAACAGAGAACTGCCGCTTACCAATCAAACGAAATGAGGGAATCGATCATGATGAAAAACGGGATTTTGACCTTTACCTTTGCCTTCTGCCCGGGCGCAGGCCAGATGTATCAGGGCTATATGAAGCGCGGCCTTTCGCTGATCACGATGTTCTGCCTGTCCATTGTAATTGGCGTATCTACGCTGGAAGTGCTGACCGTCGGCTGTGTCATCGTGTGGATGTACAGCTTTTTTGACACCTTCAATCTCCGGGCGCAGATCGGCGCAGGCACCGCCCCGGAGGACGATTATCTGGTGCATATCAACTGGAAGGACCAGCGGATGCAGGAGTTCATGATGGACAGCCACAAGCTGCTGGGCTGGGGCCTGATCGTGCTGGGCGCACTGGTGGCCTACCAGAACATCCTTATGAACACGCTGGGGGATATCGTGTGGCGCTGGGGCCAGAGCAGCCCCTTCTTCCGCGCACTTTACCTGATGATGGATCAGCTGCCGGAGATTGTGGTGTGCGTGGCCCTGATCATCTGCGGTGCGTGGCTGGTGCGCGGCCCCAAGGGCAGAAAGCCGAAGCAGAAGGCAGCGGACGCCGATTTTACCGAGTATGCTGCACAGGAAACACCGGCCGGGCCGGAGAAAAAGGGCTTTGCAATGCCCAAGCTCTCGGCCCTGCTGGGCAAGCCTGTGACCCCGGAGGACGAGACGGAGGACGAGGATGGACGAGAAGAATGAGACCGGCTCTGCTGCCCCGGAAATGCCCGGAAAACAGCCGCCGCTGCGCCGGGTGGGCAGCTTTACGCTGGGTGTATGCCTGATCGCAGCGGGCATCTTCTTTCTGCTCACCTATTTTGTGCCGGGCTTTCCCACACAGCCGGTGCTCCGGATCGTCCCGGCAGCAGGCCTTGTGATGCTGGGCGGCGAGGTGCTCTTTTTTGCCGCCCGGCCGGGCCGCTGGAAATACGATTTCTGGTCGGTGCTGATCTGCCTTGTGCTCATGGCCGGGTGCTTTGGCCTTTCGCTGCTGCCGGTGGTGTGGGATGAACTCGGCCCGGAGCGGAATCAGGCAAGCATGAAGCTCAGCCAGCAGTACACCGCCGATGCCTATGCGCAGATCCGGAAATCTGACCCGGATGCCCCGGTAAAGGACATCAGCGGGAACGTGTATCTCTATACCGGAGCGGTGAAAACGCTGGAGGACATAGATGGCGGCAGCGGCTATGTGACCCTCGATGTGGAGCTGTCCGGCAGCTACGGCAGTGCAGAGCAGTTTGCGCAGGCCTGCCGCAGCATGACGGATGCGGTGCAGCAGTGCCGCCCGCAACCCGATACGCTGATCTTTGCATGGTCGCCGGACAACGACCCGGAAGAGAGCCTTGGCACGGGAACACTGCAGCAGGTGGAGCGGTACACGCTGAAGCTGGTGGGCATTGCGCAGCTGGACTGGACGGCTGACCAGATGGCAAAGCAGACCGAGGTGCAGTACCTGCTGGACGAAGAAAACGAAGAAACGGCAGAGTCCGAAGCTTTTTCCGAGGAAAGCGCAGAGCTGAGCGAGTGAAACAAAAAATGCTTCCGTGCGCCGCACGAAAGCATTTTTTTGTTGAAATCAGCCGAAAACTATGTTATGCTATCTCTGCTGCTGAAAGGCGGCGGGGCACTGCAAACAACGGCAGGCGGTTCGGCCCTCACTTCCGAAAGGAGGTGAGTACATGCCAATTACTTTGACATTCCACTTGTTTGGATTGACATTCACCATTCGCGTGAAAAAGTAAGAACCGCCACCCGGCACGGTGACGGTTCTCAAAAACTGTAAACCTTGAACTGGGGCCAACCGCTTGTCGCAGTGCCCTTTCTATAGACATTATAGCGAATCCCGGCAGAGCTGTCAAGCATCTGCCGGGATTCGTTTTATCGTAAAATTTACAGCTTTTTGCCGGTGAGCAGCTCGTAGGCCTCCAGATACTTGGCAATGGTCTTGTCAATGACATCCTGCGGCAGGTCGTAGTTGCTGTCGGGGTTGGCCTTGAGCCAGTCGCGAACGAACTGCTTATCGAAGGAAGGCTGGCTGTGGCCCGGCTCATAGCCCTCCAGCGGCCAGAAGCGGGAGGAATCCGGGGTGAGCATCTCGTCGCCCAGGATCACATTGCCCTCTTCATCCA
>OLNF01001836.1_pt1 | contig 17600 bp, 7 predicted proteins | sample 1673061 | NCBI WGS metagenome assembly OLNF01 (sample SAMEA3136751, study PRJEB25190) | human gut metagenome | reverse complement strand
AAAAGCTCGATTATCAGTTTATCTCTAAATTACCACACATCACATCTTCTACCACATATCTGTCTACTTATACATTTAATGACACGATGGCCAAAGGTATGACTTATAACAAGAATACTGTTATCGCTATTTATGATAATAAAGATGCTGTTGATACAACAAATGTAAATAATGTAGATCAAAGTGGAGCACTTGCTGTATGGAAGAGTTCTGATAATGATCCAAAATTCACAACAACTTATGGAAAATCCGGAAAAGATTCTACAATGAAAGTAGAAATGACAAAATCTGGACTGAATGAGATTAACAAGAAATATTCCGATAAATATATCGTTGTCTACTACACAGCTGATGTAAACACAGATGATACAGTTGTTCTTGGAGATAAAGGTAATCCAAATGATGTATCTCTGACATGGAAGAGAACTTCTACAGATTACTGGGATATCTTAAAGGATAAATGTATTGTTTATTCTTATGGATACAATCTGACAAAGAAATTTTCTGACAACAAAGGGGATGCAACAAAAGTTAAATTTGTAGTCCGTAACAAAGAAGATAATTATTATTTAATCGGAAAAGCTGATCGTGATGGAATTTATCAGGTAACAGGTAAATCTGCAACAGAAGAAGGAGCTACACAGTTTAGCCCTAACGCTGATGGACAGCTTGTGATCAACGGAATTGAAGCTGATAAATATGGATTTACAGAAACACATTCTGATGCAGGTTACACATTATTGAAAAAAGAAGTGATCGTAGATATTACATCTACAAAGGCAAATATCACACCAACAGAAGCAAATATTACAGGAATCCAGAGTAAAACTGGGGATGATTCTACTGCAAATGATGGTATTTCAAATGGTGCAGAATTAGCGAATGATGTGATCGTTCAGACGATCAATGCGTCATCCGTTGTAGATGATACAAGGGCTCATATGAGTTCTCAGGATGAATCTACAAATGCATATGTTGATATGGAAATCACAAACCAGAAACAGTTTATGCTGCCAATGACAGGTGGAGCAGGAAGCTATCTTCTGATCATTGCAGGAGTTGTCGTTGCTGGATGCGGATTCCTTATTGTAAAGAAGAATCAGGGACAGAGAAAAGTTCAGTAACATTGTCTCTGCTATCATGCAGGTGAGATATGAGAGAAAAGATCATTTCAATTCTGATTATCCTATTTGGATTTGGTTTATTGTCATATCCGTTTTTCAGCAATTATCTTTTTGAGAAAAGCGCTGGATCTACGATCAAGACATATCAGCAATCTGAAAAAACATATGATCAGAAAAAGAAAGAACAGGAAATTCAAAAAGCAGAAAGATATAATGAACTTTTAACACGTTCGACCGTAGAGTTGACAGACCCTTTTAAAGCAAAGAAAACAGACGGGGAAACTGCTGCATATAACAATATTTTGAATCTGGATCGTTCCGGGGTCATGGGATATTTGAATGTTCCATGTATCAACATAAATCTTCCGATTTATCACGGAACAGAAGCAGAGATCTTGGAAAAAGGTGTTGGACATCTCGCAGCGTCCTCCCTGCCAGTTGGAGGAAAAAGTACACATAGTATTCTAACGGGTCATACAGGATTAAGTTCCGCAAAATTATTTACGGATTTAACAGAAATGAAAAAAGGTGATTACTTTTTCATACATGTATTAGATAAAACACTGGCATATCAAGTGGATCAAATTTCTATTGTTCTACCTGAAGATACAAAAAAGCTTCAGATTATTAATGGAAAAGATTATGTAACACTTGTAACCTGTACTCCTTATGGAGTCAATGATCATCGATTACTGGTTCGTGGTGTACGCACAACTTATCATAAAAAAGATGAGCATATAAAAGCCAGAGCACATCATTCTCAATGGATGGATATTTATCGAAAAGCGATCATGATCGGAATATTGATCGTCATTGGAATTGTAATTGTTCGAAATTGCTTTTCCAAAATGAAAGGAAAGAAAAATGAGAAAAAAGATATTTAATATCATCGGTTGTATATTAATCATGATCAGTATTTTATGTTTTCTTTATCCTGAGATCAGTTCATCTTTTGATGATATCCGATCAGATAAAGTAATAACAGATATTCAGAAATATCCGAAAAAGAAAAAAGCTCAATTATATCAGAAAGCATCAGAGTATAATCAAAAAATTTATGAGAGTGGGCAAAATGAATTAAAAGATGTATGGAGTTATCGATCAGCCCCTATTAAATTAACAAAAGGACAAAAAACTTTTGGTTATGTCCAGATTCCTAAAATGAAAGTAAAATTACCGTTGTATCTTGGTGCAACAATGGAGAATTTAAGAAGAGGAGCTGCGATCATGGGACAAACATCACTTCCTTTAGGTCAAGTGAATGGCAATTGTGTGATCGCAGCACATCGTGGATATCAAGGAATTCCATATTTCAGAGATATCGAACGATTAAAGATCGGAGATAAAGTATATCTTCGAAATCCATGGAAGAAAATGAAGTATCGGGTTCAGAAGATTCAGATCATCGATCCATATGATACGGATAAGATCAAGATACAAAAAGGAAAAGACATGATCACTTTATTAACGTGTCATCCATATCGTGGGCATGGAAAATATCGTTATCTTGTCTATTGCGTTCGGGACCATGGACAAAAAATAAAGAAAAAAACAAAAAAAACATCATTCCTTTCTTCAGAAAAGGATATCGAAAAAGAAATTTTTATGAGATATATTGGATTATTCATGATCTGTCTGGTTGGATTTGGAATGATCTTAAGAAGAAGGAGGTGAAAGAAAATTGAAAAAGAAAAAATCGAGAAGAATTGCTAAGATCCTTGCTTCGTTAGCGATTGTAATTTCGCTAGGATCTGTCATTGCGTGGCATCTGATGATGGATGCACAGGCTCATGATTATTCAAAAGAAGATGTAGGCGGCTCTAAGCATTTTGAAAGTGGAGAAGCACTAATTCGAATAAATGGACCATCAGGAACTTCTGAGTTATGGGTAAAAATCATTAGTAATGACTATAATAAGGTTTGGTATACAAAAGGTTCAGGAAAAAAGAAAAAGACATATTATTATAAAAATCAACCTGGAAGTGATTTTATAGCAACTCAAGGCCATACATACACTGTAAAGTGGGGAAAGGGAGGCCGCGGTCCATATGATTTGCATGTAAAGGAACAAACAATCACACCGACGAAAAATAATAGTGGAAATTATACAGGTATTTCTTTTGAAGTGGTTTTTGGAATTCCTGCACACCAACAGCATACTGCTCAAAATTATGCTGTTGCTGATAGTCCAAATGACGCAAAAACAGGACAAATGTTACAATGTTGGTCTGGTAATGACAATGGATTCTGGCAGCATTCAAAGCATGTAGATTATGATCGAATGTACGGAAGCAATGATGATAATGATGATAATGAAGAAAAGATTACGATCAATATGAGTTTAGCTAATACTGGACTTTGTACAAATTATGGAACAAGATATGTGGGATCATCTTTGACTTTTAACTTAGAATACCCATCAGGAACTATGACTTTTGATGGTAATGGAGGACAATTGAAACAAAATGACTCTGAAGGATGGCAAAATTCAGTTTCTAGAACGTTAAAAGATCGTGATCCATATGGAGCATTTCCTCAAGGAAGTAGATCGGGTTATGAATTAGACAGTTTCAATTCAAAAGCTGATGGGACTGGTATGGAAATTGAAGAAGACTGGCAATTCTGTGGAACTTGGACCGTATATGCAATCTGGAAGCCAAAGACTTATAGCATTTCGTATGATGCAGGCGATGGTGACGGAGATATGAGTGAAACTTCTGCGACTTATAATAAGACTGTAACTTTGAGTCAAAACAAATTTACAAGAAAAGGATATAAGTTTTTAGGATGGAGCCTGAAAAACGATGGATCTTCTGTAGACTATCAGAATGGGGCCTCATTTACTTATGATAAAGCGGATGATATTACGTTATACGCAGTCTGGGAAAAGGATAATTATGAAGTGAAGTTCCATGGAAATGGATCATCTGCTACCGATTATACCCGAAATTTGCCATATAATAAGACGACAAATCTACCAGAAAATGTATTTGAACGTCCAGGATATACCTTTATGGGCTGGGCTCCGGAAGAAGAACTTGATAGATATAAGGTTATTCCGAAATATACAAATGGAGCAGAGGTAAAAGATCTTTGTGAACCTGGTGAAACTTGTAATCTATATGCGATCTGGAGAAAAACAGACGGATCATTCGAAACAAAAAATATCATACATGATGACAAGATGTTTTTCGGTGATGTAAATATCACTGGTGGAAATGGAACAGAATATGATCAAGGAATGTATGATTCAAAAGCAGCAAAGATTGATAAAGAAAATGATCCGGGATATTTTACGGACCGATACAAAAAAGAAGATTAAAAAAACAGCAGTGGGAGTCAATTCCTGCTGCTGATAAATATCTTATGATTATATGGAAGAGGAGGAAAAGTTCATGAAACATAAGATGATGAAAGCATTCAAACGATCCAGTGCCATGATCTTATCTCTGTTTACTGCATGTTCATCTACCTTAACAGGGTTGGGAAGTATCGTTCCAACAGCAGATGTGAAAGCAAGTAGCGGAACAGCAACCGTAAAAATGAGCAAAGAAAGAAACAGTTTTAAGATCAGTGAACTCAATCGTCCTATGAGCGAAGGATTATGGAAGATTTCTGCAGGAAGTCATCAGACATTTTGTCTTGATTCTGGAAAAAGCATGTGTAATGGAGATACTGTTGAATATAAGACCGCAAATGCAGTAACTTATAAAGACCAGTCCATTGCAAAAGCTTTAACATATTATGAGAACAGTTCAAAGAATAATAAAGCATTTGCTTTAACACAAGCTTATATTTGGGCATGTGGAAAAGGAAAAAGCAAGCAGACCGTTGTATATCAGGCAGGGAAAAATCTTGATAGCGGATATTCAACTTCAGATGCAAAGAAATTTTGCAAAAAAATAAATGATAGCTATCCAGAAGGAACCATTTATTATTATAATGTTAAAAAATGTGTGAAGGGGAAGAAGCACAATTCTCACCAGAAATTATATCGGTTAGATGCTAGTTCTCCTCATGAACATCCAAAACATAAAAGCCTGAAAGAATCTTATCAAGATACAAAACCAAAAGAGATTCAGGTTAGTGTAAAAAAGAGAGATGCCGATACAGGCGCAACTTTAGCAGGCGCAACTTTCTTATTTTATTGTGATAATGTATACATGGGAAAAGCAACGACCAATGATGAAGGTATCGCAAGTTTTACCTATTCCAGAATGATCAATAGTGGAAAATTGTATTCAGGCAATAAAACTTATGTAACGAACTGGAAATCATTATCTCATGACCAGCAGGCTAAGGCCACAAAAAATGGATGGTATGATTCTGAAGCAAAAGCTAAAAAAGCAGCGTTAAAAGAAGCAAAGAAAAAAGTATCCGATTATATCAATAGCAAGATGAATGAAACTCATGTGTGGAGTGTCAAAGAAGCAGATCCCCCTTTTGGACATCTTTTGAATGATACTTCTCAAACAAAACAAGAGGGTAAAGGAAAGAAAACAAAATTAAAGTTTTCTGATGTCTCAAATACATGGAATCCAGTTCATATTCATCTTCATAAACAGTCCGATTCAAAGGATCTTGGTGTAGAAGCTTCTTATAAAGGTGCAATTTATGGCATTTATGCAAAAGAAGATATTTTAAGTTCTGATAATAAAACAGTTCTTTATAAAGCTGGGACAGAAGTTGGACAGATCACAACAGATGATGCGGGAAATGGAAGTTCTGGTGATCTTCATCCTGGAAACTATTATTTAAAAGAGATCAAAGCTCCAAGAGGATTTAAGGTCAGCAGTAAAGAAGTCGAAGTAGTCTTAAACAACGATGATAAAACAGTCCCTGCAAATGAACAAGTATATACAGGAAAATTAAGTATTACAAAGTATTATCAGGATGGAGATGAAAAAGTTCCAGAACCTGCTGCAGAGTTTGAAGTCCGAAATAAAAATAAGAAGCTTGTTGATACGATCATCACAGATGATGATGGAGTCGCAACAACAAAAGAGCTTCCATATGGATCTTATTATATCCATCAGACAAAAGGAAAAGTCGGGTATGAAATGGCAACAGATATGTATAAGACCATTGAAGGCTCTGATGAAAATGAGATTCCGATCTATCATTTTGAAGCATATAACAGGAAACAGAAAGCCTGTATTGCGATCACAAAAACGATCAACATCTCAGATAAGGAAACAGATACTTATCAGAAAAAAGAAGAAGAAGGAGCTCAATTCCAGATTATTGACAAAGCAACAAAGAAAGTTGTGGAGACATTAACAACAAATAAAGAAGGATATGCGGAATCAAAGGAATTACAGCCTGGAACATATACGGTGCATCAGATCAAAGGTACAGAGAATTATACATATTGTAAAGATTTCGATGTAACGATCAATGATGGTGATCACTCAAAGCATGAATATGAAAAAGAGAATATGGGTAGTCCCAAACTCCGTATTATCAAAACCATGGCAAAGAATAAGATCAGCAAACCTGAGGTTGGAGCTGCATTTACAGTATTAGATGCAAAATATGCAAAAGATATTGAAAAACAGAACCTTGGTAATTCTGAAAAAAGAATCGCATATATCAATTCTTTAGATAAAAAAGCAATACTTGGAGAAGTTGTTACAGATTCTGAAGGAAAAGCAGCTGTGCTATTGGATAAATATCATAAAGATGATGGATTCGTTGTGATCCAGACAAAGGGTGCTGAAAATTATGACCTCGCAGACATCTATTATTCCAAAGACCATGATCCAAAAATAGAAGATGGACAGGATGTTTATGAATTTAGGGCACAGGATCCATATTCTGATTCAGGATGGATTGAGATTCATAAGAATAAACAGATTGCAGCAAATGAAACTGCTCCAGAAGAAGGTGCAAAATTTGAGTTAAAAGAACCAGATGGCCGCGTTGTAGAAACATTAACGATCGGCAAAGATGGAAAAGCAAAAACATCTGAAAAAGTAGCTTTAGGTGCTTATATCCTTCATCAGGTAGCTGGTGAAAATGGATGTACCAGAGAACAGGATAAGCATGAGTGGATCGATGACCAAGACATTGTTTTAACAAAGGACAACAAGAACAAAACAATCAATTTCACCTATGAAGATGTTGCAAAAGACATTGAGATCGAACTTGTAAAACGTTCTTCTGAAACAAAGAAGTTATTAAATGGTGCTGTGTACAAGATCTATGACAGCGAAAAAAATCAGGTAGCAACATTGACGACAGGTGCCAATGGAGATGGAAAAGCATCTTGTAAGCTTCCTTATGGTACTTATACGATCAAAGAAACGACTGCTCCGGATGGATACAATCTGGATGGTGCGAAAGAAAAAACATTTACTTTAAGCGAAAAAAATGACAGCGTAAAGATCGTATATGACAATGCCGGAAATGGAAAATATACGATCAAAGAAACAGATACTCCGGTTATGGGATCTATTTCTTTAAAGAAAACTGGTGAATTTTTAACAGGACATGAAGTTGATCAGGGATTTGTTTATGAAAATGACAATATCACTGGTGCAGTTTATGGATTATTTGCAAAAGAAGACATTGTAAAAGATGATGGAACTGTTGTTTGGAAAGCCGGAACACGAATTGATGAAAAAACAACGTCAAAAGATGGGGAGATTAACTTCACAAGAACCGGTGCAGATGGAAAGGAAACAATAGATTTCTATCAGGGACATTATTATGTAAAAGAAATTTCTGGACCAAAAGGGTATACGATAGATGATGAAGAACACGATGTTATCATTAACTGGGACACAAAAGCTTCCAATATGAATGATATTCGGAAAAACGATAATTCAGCAGATATTGAAAAACCAATGGGCAGTGACGATGCAAGTCCATCAACAGGACTTTATGTTTTGGAAACAGGAGAAAAATTAAATGAAGAATTAAAAGATGCAACAAAAGTGGTTTTCACTTGGGAAAAAGCTCCAGATGGAACGCAAACGAAAGATGTATCTGAAAATCAAAATGGAAGCATTCTTTTATGGGAAGATAACAAAACAGTTTACATTTCCAGTCAAAGAGCTGGGCAGGTGATTTATTTCAATGCTGTATCAAGTAAAATGTTTTTAAATTGTAGATCCTTAGAAGAAATACAATTTGATAATGTTGATACATCAAATACAGTTGATATGTCTGAAATGTTTGCGGCTTGTACAGAATTAAAAGAATTAGATCTTTCTAGTTTTAATACTTCAAATGTTGAAGATACGAGCAAAATGTTCTATGGATGCTCTCAGTTAAAGACAACTTATACGCAGGATCAGAAATTACAGCTTACAGATGATTATGTAGCACCAAAGGGTCAGGAGATTACAGCGATCGCTAAAAAAGACTTTATGTTAAATGAACGATATAAAGCAGAAGATTTTGACTTTACAATGTTGTTCGATGATAATGGAGCACAAGAACTTAGCGACGTGACAGATGATGATGTTAGTTTTAATCCAACTTACGCAGATATGTCTGGAAATCAGAAGATTCAGATCAGCTTTAAGTCAGGAACAAAATATCAAAAATATGGAACGATCGAAACGACAGTCAAAGTTATCGATCCAAATGATACAAGCGATGTATCTTTAGATACAGCAAAACATATTGATATCAATCTTGATGTGACAGATACTCTACAAAAATACAGTATTCAGTTTATCAAAACGGATGAAAAAGGAGATATGCTTCCAAATGCAAAATTTGCACTAAAAGCAGCATGTGAGATCGTTGATCGAAATGGAAAGACAATCTTCAAAAAAGGTGATACAATCACAACAACAATTTCCGGAGATGATCAGTTTGGTTATCTGGAATTCTTCGGACTGCCAACTGGTATTTATGCAAAAGATGGTGTTGGAAAAGAAATGTATACAGTGGAAGAAGTTGAAGCCCCTCTTGGATATATCAAATCTGATAAATCATTAACGTTTAGCGGAGAAGTCTTAAACAATACATCTACAGATTTTGTTCATGATGTAGAATCATTAAATAATACAAATGATGCAAATACAACTTATAAACATGACTCTGATACATTTGTAAACAAGAAATCTGAATACATTCAAGTGAAAAAGTATTGGATTGATGATAATAATTCCATGAATACGAGGCCTGCTACGGTGACAATCAAAGCTGAAAATAAGAATACCCATGAAGTAAAAACTTATGTGTTGAACAAAGAGAATGACTGGCAGATGCAGACAGACATTAAGAAAGATGAAAAAAATAATTATACTTTCAGTGAAGTTTGCAATGTGGATGGTTATACTAGAATCAGCAAAGATACCGGAGACTGGAATGACAATACTTATGTTCTATCTTATACAAACAGATATAAAGTAGAAAACAAAGTAAGGATTGTTGTTAAGAAAAACTGGAATGATTCCGGCAATAGTGATGGCATTCGTCCGGATTCTGTGGTTGTAAAATTGTATCAAAATGGTAAGTATATCGATCAAGATGTGTTAAAATCAAGTAATAACTGGACAACAGAATTTAACAATCTACCGAAAAATGATGTGGTTGGAGAAAAATATGATTATGAAGTGAAAGAAGAAAAAACATCTGTGATCAATGGAAATTCAAAGACTGGGTATGAAATTGCGTATGATGTTAAAGAATCTACAGATAAATCTACTGGTATTACAACAATCACAAACGATATTACTAATACACATACCCCGGATCCAACCACAAGATTCATTATGAAAAAATGGGATGATAACAACGATGTTGATGGTATTCGTCCAGAATCCGTTACATTCCATCTATTAGGAAATGGGACAGTTGTAGATACTGTTACGTTAACAGATCAGAATGGATGGAAAGCAACATCTAAATTACTTCCTAAGAAAGATCATGGAAAAGAGATCACTTACAAATGGGAAGAAGTGAAAGAAGGCGTGGTTACTGGAGAAAGTCAGATTGGTTATAAAACATCTTACACAACAGATAAAGATGATCCAGATCTGACCATTGCAACAAATACTCATGAGAAATCCAAACCTGGTTCTATCACAGTTACGAAAGAACTGGATCCATTAAACTTAAATATGGATATTGGAAATGCGAAATTTACGTTTACGCTCACAGGAAAAGATGTGTATGGTAAGAAACATACTTACAAAAAAGACGTGGAATTCAGTAAAAATGAAGTCGAAAAACAGATGAAAGCACATCCTGGAGAAAAAATAAGACTTTCTACAACATTTGATGATCTGATCTATGGAACATACACTTGTAGTGAAAGTGGTGGAGAAAAGTATTTCAAACAGTTAGCAGTAACATCCGATGATGCAAATGCAGAAGTTAATTCAAAAGCTGGAACGGTAACATTTAAGATCGGACCAGAAGGAACTTTTGGAAATGCAAAATTAACATCAAATGCAACTTTCTTAAACCAGATGATCAGAGGATCTGTAAAATTGATCAAAAAGGATTCCAATGGACAAGTGTTAAAAGGTGTTGAATTTACGATCTATGACAGTGATGGAAACGAGATTGCTAGTGATGTAACAAATAACAGCGGCGAGATTAAATTTGACGGATTAATCCCAGATACGTATAAGATTGTTGAGACAAAAACAAAAGCTGGAAATACTCTGTTAAAAGAACCGCTTTTTGTAACAATTCCACTAACAGTAACACAAACTGAGGTGGATAAAGAAAATATTGATACGAGCAAAGCGATCAAGCAGGGAAACAATTATTATTTCTATCATTTGACATATGAAATTAAGAATGATGCCAGATTAAAATTACCATCTACGGGTGGATTTCGTAACATCAAAACATATCTGCCACTAATTGGTGGATCTGTATTGATCTTGATCGCAGCATATTTCGTATTAAAAAGGAAATATCAAAATTAAACAGGAAAACCGATGGCATAAACTGCTGTCTGTTTTTTTATATGTGAATTTTGTTTTTCTAAAAATCTCTCATATTTATGATATAATAAAAAATAAGAAAGGAAAATGACTATGAAAAAAAGAAAAATAATCACAGCTGCATTAGCAATGACACTATCTGCTGCAACAGCCACAACAGGTATTGTTTCAAATCCACAAGTATATGTACAGGCAGCGGAAAATACAACGGTAAAGAAATTGGCTGATTCGAGTGTTTCTGGATTTTTTTATCAGTATGATAAATATGGCGATGTTCAATGCACAACAGAAAAGACTTATGTATACACATCTTATGATGAGGCAGTCAAAGACATTGGAACTATGGCAAAAAAGATTTATCTGGAAGACAAGTATGATAAATTTTCGCTAAAAATTCCAATGGAAATTAAAACTGGTGAAAAAGTTGATAAAATTGAAAATAATCAGTTTGACAAAGATATTCAAAAAGTAATTCGTGAAGATACTGGTAAAGCAGATGAGGGATATACGTTAGTATTCATGCAACGATGTGGTGGAGAAGTTTATTCAGAGGATGGAGATTCATTTCGTTCCTCATATACAAACGGAACATATAAGGGGTATTATGGTGGAATTGGTGGCTACCGTGATATGAGTGATCGATATCATCAAACAGTAAAAAAAATAAATACAGTTATTGAATCATTAAATCTTGATGGAAAATCTGATTATGATAAGTTTAAAGCAATAACAAACTGGATCGTTTCGAATGTAAAATATGATTCACATTACAATGGAGAACCAAATACTCCGGCAGGCACAAAATATCCTCATGATATGACAGGTGCTGTATTAGATGGTTATGCGGTCTGCGATGGCTATGCTGGTCTGTTCTATTATATGGCGAATGCAGTAGGACTTAAAGCGTTGTATGAAGATGGAACATCAATTTCTGAAAACAGAGGGCATGCATGGAATCTGCTTGAAATGGATAATACTTACTATTATGTAGATCCTACAAATGCTTATTTTAAAGAAGATGGAGAGCCAGGAAGCGAAGTATTATATGGCCAAAAATATTTCTTTACCCTTTATAAACCTGATAGTACGACAATTGAGGATACCTACAAAAACATCTCTCAGGATGATTGGTTAAAAGAGCATTCTGTTTGTAAGGGTAATCATAACTTTTATGAAGCGGGGGGAAAGACTGCCCAGTGTGAAACTCCTGCAACAACTAGATATAGATGTTCTAATCCTGGCTGTTTATATAAATATGAAGTAGAAAAATCTCCGGCTTTAGGACATGCATGGGATGGAGGCAAGATCACACAGGAACAATCCTGTGATAATCCAGAAATTACAACATATACATGTACCAGAAGTAATTGTAGAAAGAAGAAACAGGTAGAAACCAAACCCGCACTCGGTCATACATGGGATGAAGGAAAGATTACAAAAGAAGCTACCTGTTCCGAAACAGGAGTTAAGACTTATACATGTAGTCGCTGTGGTGGAACAAAGACCGAAGAGATCCCAAAAACAAAACATGACTATGAAGAGCATGTAGTAAAAGCTCCTACTTGCACAGAAAAAGGTGTTAGCTACTATGTTTGTAAAAACTGTGGACTTACAACATCAAGACGACAGACACCTGCGACCGGTCATATTCACACAGAAGTACGGAATCAAAAGGATGCAACTTACAAAGAAGAAGGGTATACCGGAGATACTTACTGTAAAGATTGTGGTAAAAAGCTAGAAACAGGAACCGTGATTCCAAAACTTGTAGAAACAGAACATGATTATGGCGAATGGGTTCTTGATCAGGCTCCAACGTGCAAAAAATACGGAGCAAGGCACAGAATCTGCAAGAACTGCGGAGATCGAGAGGTCGATGTGCTTGACAAGGTCGATCATTCATGGGAACTTGTCTCAACAACACCTGCTACATGCATCATTGGAGAAATCCAACATTATAAGTGCAGCGTTTGTGGAGAGACAAAAGATGTGACATTAAGTAATCCATTAGGAGAGCATTCCTGGGATAACGGAAAAGTAACAAAAGAAGCTACCTGTACGGAAGATGGAGAAAAGACTTATACCTGTACTGTCTGCAATACGACAAAGACAAAAGTCATTCCTGCTACCGGACATCAGCACAAAGAAGTAAGAAACGCAAAGAAAGCTACCTGTACCGAAGATGGTTACACCGGAGATACCTATTGTACAGACTGTAATACAAAACTGGAATCTGGAACAGTGATCAATAAACTCGGTCATACATGGGATAACGGAGTGATTACAAAAGAAGCAACAGAAACCGAGGAAGGTGTTAAGACATACACCTGTAAGACATGTGGCGAAACAAAGACAGAAAAGATTCCAGTTACATCCCACCATTTGGATCAGGGAACGATCACAAAGAAAGCTACTTGTACAGAAAACGGAGAGAAAACGTATCATTGTACGGATGCAGACTGTGATAAAACATATGTAGAAACGATTCCAGCGACTGGGCACAAGTTTGATTCCTGGAAGACTGTAAAAGCCCAGAGTATCTACAGCGGAGCTGTACAGAAACGTACCTGTAATGCCTGCGGTAAAAAAGAAACAAGGATTGTTGGAGACAAACTAAAACCAGTCTTAAAGGTCAATACACCAAAACTACAGTTAAAACGTAGACAGAAAACACAGAAATTCACATTAACTGATATAGCAAAAGGAGATTCTGTTAAGTCATGGATAAGCAGCAACAAGAAGATCGTAACTGTTTCAGGAAAACCAAATGGAACATGTATCATCAAAGCCGGTAAGAAAACTGGAAGTGCAAAGATCACGATCACAATGAGATCAAACCTGAAAAAGACAATCGGTGTTAAAGTACAGAAAAAAGCAGTAGCCTGTACATTCATTAAAAATGTACCAAAGAAGCTGACACTAAAACGCAAGAGATCTTATCAGTTAAAACCAGTGATCAATCCGATCACATGTACTTATAAAGCAAAATACAAGACTTCCAACAAGAAGATCGTAAAAGTAACATCCAAAGGAAAGATTACAGCAGTAAGGAAAGGAAAAGCAAAGATCACAGTGATGGTAGGCAAGAAGAAGTTTGGCTGCATGGTAACTTTCGATAATATAAAAAAAACAACACACAACAAAGCTCGTAAATAAGCCATTTTTACGAGCTTTTAAAAAAAATTAAAAAAACTTTCAAAAAAGTGTTGACATTTATCGAAAATGAGAGTATATTATTATTTGTCGTCAGGCAAGAGAGCTTGAAAGACACAAGGGATCATAGCTCAGCTGGGAGAGCATCTGCCTTACAAGCAGAGGGTCATAGGTTCGAGTCCTATTGGTCCCACTATCCATGAACTTCATGGAGTAATTTCATAACATATGGCGATGTAGCTCAGTTGGCTAGAGCATACGGTTCATACCCGTAGTGTCAGCAGTTCGAATCTGCTCATCGCTACTTAACTAAGACATATTCATTAGGAATATGTCTTTTTTCTTTATAAATGCTTATAAGGCTTTCTGATAGTTACACTTTTTCTCAATCACATAATGAATAAAATTCTTCAAAACCATCCCCAGAAATTTTGCCGAAAAGATGATAAAAAAATTTAATCATGTTATAATAAAAACAAAAAAGGAGAACTTATATATGCGTGTAGGAATGGGATATGATGTCCACAAATTAGTAGAAGGAAGAGCCCTGATCTTAGGTGGTGTAAAAGTACCTTACGAGAAGGGACTATTAGGTCATTCAGACGCAGATGTTTTGCTGCATGCGATCACAGATGCAATCCTGGGGGCAGCAGCACTTGGAGATATTGGAAAACATTTTCCAGATACAGATCCTGCATATCATAATGCAGACAGCATGAAATTATTAGAAGAAGTAGTGAAACTGATCGAAGACAAGGGATACGAGGTAGGAAATGTTGATGCAACAGTGATCGCACAGAGACCAAAGTTATTAAATTATATTCCAATGATGAAAGAAAACATCAGCAAAGTTCTCAAAGTTGATCCAGATCAGGTGAACGTCAAGGCAACAACAGAAGAACACTTAGGATTTACAGGAGAAGGGCTTGGAATCAGCGCACAAGCTGTATGTTTGCTAAACGAGAGGAAATAATATGGAATTAATTTATCAGGAAGAGAAAGAAGTAAAACCAGTCTATGACATGTATCAGAAGATTTTTGAAGATCCTGAAGAATTTGCAAAGTATTATTTTGAAGAAGTCTATGCATCCAATGAAGTGCTTCTGGCAAGAGAAGGCCAGAAGATCTTAGGAATGATACATTTGAATCCATACCATATAAGAACAGGGGAAAAGACATACACATTAAATTACATTGTAGCTGTAGCGGTATGGAAAGAATACAGAAGACAAGGAATAATGGCAGCAATGCTTACAAAGTGCTTAAATGACATGCATCAGAAGAGACAGCCGTTTACTTATCTGATGCCGGCGAATAAAGCATATTATGAGCCATTTCAGTTTACCTTTGTGATGGACTGGGAAGAAACGATGATTCATTCAATGAATGATTCGGACAAGATAATTCCAGCAATACAACAAGATGCAAGAATTGTCACAGCACCAGAAGAAGAATATGACCGAATTACTATATTTTTAGAACAATTTATGCAGCCATATCAGATTTATACAATTCCTGATAAGCAATATTTAAGAAGACTTTCAAAAGAAAGCCAGAGTGGTGAAGGGAACCTCATGGTATATTATGAGGGAGAACAATTGACAGGTGTTTTTGCAGAGAGTTTTGAAGATGATGAAGTGTATATCAGATGGGCATATTCAACGCAGCCAGAGAATATGCTCAATGAGATAAAATATCGATATAAGAATAAGAAGATTTATATTACAGAAGGTAATTTAACCAAAGGAGAAAAAATACCAAAGATTATGGCAAGGATCACAGATCTCACAGCGTGGGGAGAGATCCTTCATGGAAAGAGTGATTTTACATTCAGGATTTTGGTCAAAGATCCGTATATCAAGGATCAGAATGGTGTATACCAATTCCAATGCCTGAATCATAAGATATCCATTCAATGTGTAGATTCATCAAAAGAAAATGCATGCAAAGAAGGACGATCAGATGCACAAGAATGGGAAGATGAAATTTCAATTGACGAGCTGACACAGGTGTTTTTTGACAACAATGCAGGACAGATATTAAAACAGCATGAGTATCTGAAAGATATCGTGCCGGCTGGCCCAATCTATATTTCAGAGGAGGTATAAGCCATGAAGTTAATGTTTATCGGAGCAGATCATGAAGTAACCGGAAGCTGCCACTATGTGGAAGCCTGCGACAAAAGGTTTATTGTTGACTATGGAATGGAACAAGGGTTAAATGTGTACGAGAATGTCGAGCTGCCAGTGAATGCAGGCAGTCTGGATTTTATTTTGCTGACACACGCACATATTGATCATTCAGGATTAATTCCGCTGCTGTATGCAAAAGGATTCAGAGGAAAGATATTTGCAACAAGAGCAACGACAGATTTATGCGAGATCATGTTGCAGGATAGTGCGCACATTCAGGAATTTGAAGCAGAATGGAAGAATCGTAAGGCAAGGAGATCTGGAAAACCAGAAGTTGTACCAATTTATACAATGGATGATGCGGTAAATGTTATGCAGTATTTTGTGCCATGCCCATATGGAAGACAGATCGAAGTTTCAGATGGGATTACCATCAGATTTACGGATATCGGTCATTTGCTTGGTTCATCAAGTATTGAAGTATGGTTAAGGGAAGATGATGTAGAGAAGAAACTTGTGTTCTCTGGAGATATTGGGAATTTTGATCAGCCTCTGATCAAAGATCCAAGCTATACGAAAGAGGCAGATTATGTTATTATGGAATCCACGTATGGAGACCGCTATCATGGAAAACATCAGGATTATGTAACAGAGCTTACCAATGTGATCCAGAGAACATTTGACAGAGGAGGCAATGTCGTCATCCCATCATTTGCGGTAGGAAGAACACAGGAATTATTATATTATATCCGTCAGATCAAAGCAGAAGACAGAGTGAAGAATCATGGCGATTTCAAGGTTGTTGTAGACAGTCCGTTAGCGGTAGAAGCAACTAAGATCTTTAATAAGAACATTGACGAGACTTATGATGAAGAAGCAATGGAATTAGTGAAAGAGGGCATTAATCCGATCACATTTTCCAATCTTCATTTATCTATTACAACCGAAGAATCCAAGGCGATCAACTTTGAGACAGAGCCGATGGTTATCATATCAGCTTCAGGTATGTGTGAAGCTGGAAGAATCAGACATCATCTCAAACATAATCTTTGGAGACCGGAGAATACGATCATATTCGTAGGATATCAGGCATACGGAACATTAGGAAGATCATTGATCGAAGGAGCCAAGGAAGTGAAATTATTTGGTGAAACGATCAAAGTGTCAGCAGATATCGTTCGGTTAGAAGGCTTGAGTGGACATGCAGATAAGAATGGACTATTAAAATGGGTCAATAGTTTCGAGAAGAAACCAGAAGAAGTATTTGTAGTTCA
>OLNF01001831.1_pt1 | contig 17638 bp, 1 predicted proteins | sample 1673061 | NCBI WGS metagenome assembly OLNF01 (sample SAMEA3136751, study PRJEB25190) | human gut metagenome | reverse complement strand
ACGCCCGTTGCCCATCGTTCGATAATGTGTTATACTTGTGCCATATAATGTAGACATAAGGAGAAGCGTTGAAATGAACAAAGGCAAAATTCGTACAAGGAGACTCACAATACGCGCGAAGATCCTGATTCCGTCAATCATAATCGTTGTACTCGTCTGTGGTTTGATGGGATACAATTCCTACACGCGTTTTGAGAAAAGCATGGTGAGGATGGGCGTTGAGGAAGCAGACATGGCGGCAACGATCGTTGCGGATTCGCTGGATGCCAATCTGGTATACAAAGTGACGGTAGGATCGGAAGGTACGCAGGTCTATCAGAATCTGCAAGGAGATCTCAGAAAAAAGCAAAAAGCATGCGGAATTGCTTTTTTATACACATTGTATACGGACGGAAAGAAAGTGATTGGATTGGTTATAATGATACTGTTAATCCACAAAGCGGTAATGCTTTAGTATATTATGGATTCTTAGATACAAAATCTACCGATTTGGATACATTGAATTTAAAGGATCCTCATTATACTGAAAATTATACTTGGACTAAGGGATCAAGCCAATTCCCTTATCAAATTTTAACTTCAGGATTGACTTTAAGATTAACTGAAACTGACACATCTGAATATGAGAATCATTCTGATCTTGCTCTAAACTATATTGGTTCTGAACAAACACCAGAAGCCTATGTTTCTGATCGAGCAATTCGTGTAAATCATAAGGCAGTTACTTATACACTAAATGATCAATATCATATTAAGTACTCTAATAATGTAAGTATTACTAAGGAAGGTTATATTGCAACTGTTGAAATTCAAGGAAATAATTCAGGATTTGTTGGAGTTCAAACAATTACATTCACAATTATTCCGGCTGATTTAACTGTTACTATAAATACATCTAAGGTATTCGCAGAAGAAGAACGTTGGGAATTTGGTAACTTTACAACAGAGGTAGATGGATATCAAACAACGGGAATTGACCAATTATATGGTAATTTATATACAACAAATTCAAATGATAAAGATTTTGAGAATATAGATGGTGTTAGAATTAATCGTAATGATGGCGCAAATGTAGGTATTTACAATAGCACTAATTCCTTAGATACAATTCGTTGGTATTATCAATCATTTGATAGTATTATTCCTGGTGTTAACTTTATTGGCAGTTCTAATGATTACTGGAAGGTAATTAAGACTGATAGTGAAGGAAATTTAATTGATGTTTCTGAAAATTATAATGTTATTTTAAATGTTAAAGTTGAAATAACTCCTCAGCCATTAGCTGTTTATTGGTCTGAGACAACTCATGAGTATGATTATAGTGCAACGGGAGAAAATATTCATAAACCAGTTGCAGTTACTAACCTACCTGAAAGTCTTGTACCATTAAAGGTTACTATTATGGGTTATGATTTATCATCATCTAAGCCACTAGATATTGGTACACATACAGCTTTAGTAGAAATTGATGTAGATAGATTAATTCCAGATAGTCGTAATAATGTTTATAAAAACTATTTATTAGTTCCTTCACGTATTACTTATCGAATTACAAGAATTGAGGTTCCTGTTCCAATTGTTTCATATCGTTATAAATATGATGGTGAGGAACATGAGGTTGCAATTTCTCGTAATAATGAATTATTTAACCTTTATTACAAGGAAGAAGACACAGGCCGTTATTACTTCTATAAGCTTGATGATCCAACTAAGTATTATCGAGATGAGGTAAGAAATGAAAATGGTGAATTAGATCCAACGGCAGATACTTGCTACCATTCATTTAAGGTAAAGGATATTGGCTCATTTAAGATTTATGCAATTTTAAGATATCCTCAGGCATATATGTGGGATGATTATCGTGATATTTATTATCGAGAAGAAATTATTACACTAGATGCATCTGTTGAAAAGGCTGATCTTGTTGTTAATATTCCTACAGGAACTAAGGTTGCTTATGGAACTAATGAGATAAGATATAATCTTAATGATCTTGAGGTTTCTGGCCTTCTTGATGGTGATACTGTTAGTGGATATTTAAGCTTTATGCCAAATGTTCATGGAACACTTTCGGCTAATAATATTAATAATATTTCTTATAAGGTTATTGATGCTGAAGGCAAGGATGTATCTGAATTGTATAATATTAGCATTGCAGGTTCCTTTGAAATTGTATATCCAGAAATTGAATACGACGCTCAATATTATGAGGGAAATTATAAGCTAGGAATGAAAGAATCATTTACAATTATTCCGAAGAATTGTAGTGATTATAGTGTTCAATATAGTGTTGATGGTTCTAACTATACATCTGATAATTATGTATATTCAAAAGCTGGAACATATACTATATACTTTAGAATTGAAGCGGATATGAGAGAAACAACCTATGGAAGTATAACATTTACAATTACTCCACTTGAACCTAAGATTCAAGTCGTTGATGAAACTCATATTTATGATGGTAATCCAGTTAAATTAAATTATACTGTAGATGCTTCTTTAATACCTACAATTAGATATTATTATGGTCAAAATACAACATTAGCTTATTCATCAGCTATTAATGCTGGTTCATGGACTGCTGTATTTACAATTCCTACAGATAAGTATGGTAATTACACATCTGTTGAATATAAGTATAATTTTGAAATTGAAAAGCGTGAGATTAATGTAGAATTAAGTGAGTCTAAGTTATTCGATGGTAAGGCTTATAATGAAGTATTTACTTTAACTAGTATTCATAACATGTTAGCTAATACACATTTAGCACTTTCTATTGAAACTAAGGGCTACACGGTGGGAGTATATTCCAATAGTTTATTAACAATAAATACAAGAATGTACTTAGAAGGAATATCAAATGATGAGGATGTAAGTCAAAACTACATAATCAATATAGAAAATATTACAATTGAAATTTGTAAGAATTATGCAAATGTAAATATTTCTAATAATGTTCAAGTGTATACTGGAAAAGAAATTATAGTTCCAACGATTTCATCGACTGGTACAGTAAAGTCATATTCATTTACAGGCTTTGATGATGGTAAGCTTCCAATTAATGCTGGTATTTATGAAATGATCGTTGAAATTGCTGATTCAGATAATACATTTGGTGGTACATTTAGTTTTGATGTAACTGTTAAGCAATGTGAATTGATACCATTACAGGAGTATGAAACTACAATTTATGATGGTACAATTCAAATCCCAAGAATTTACTTTAGTAATGTTGATTTTGAGCCTGTTATTACAGTAAGAGGTAATGCTGATCCAATTAATATTGGTACATATACATTAGATATTAGATTGAATGAATATTCTAATAATTATTCATTAACAACTAAGACTCTTACATATGAAATAACAAAGCGTGATATTAAGATTGTTTATAGTAATGACAATGTTACATGGTCAAACGACTTATTCACAGTAGCAATTACAAATGATTTAATTGAAAATATGCCAACTGCTGATACTGCAGCTGGAACTATTACAACTAAGTCAGGTGCTGTTGGAAACTATAACAATGGTAACGTAAATATTACTTATGATGTTTTAAGAAATGGAATTTCTGTAATTGAAAATTATAACATTACTTATGATGTTAATGTTGCAATTAGATATGAGCTTCTTGATATTAAGGTTTTAGTTAATGGAGTAGAAGCCACAAAAGATAGCGATAATAATTATTCATTAACTGTTCCATATATTGGCTCATATTACGATGTTACTGTTGTAGCTAATAATACTGATATAGCATACTTCTTCAAATATAATGCTGATTACACTTTATCTGAAATGAAGGTTAATAATGTTGGTAGATATACAATTGACTTTGTTGCAATGAAGGAATTATTCGAAACTTATTATGGAACTTTAAGCTTAACTGTTGAAAAGATTCAATTAAGTCTTGAAATGGATGACCTAACAAAGTCATATGATCGTTATCCTGTTAGTCCATCATACCGTATTTCACCTGATCTTTCATATGAAATAACACCAACATTTATGTGGCGTTATCAAGATGAAACGAATGAGGTTGCATTACTTGCTCCTTCATCAATTGGTAAGTATTTTGTAGTAGTAACAGTAGAAGATACTGACAATTATTATGGTTTCAGTAAGAGATTTGATTTTGAAATTACGAAGGGTAATTCTAACTTAATCATTGATGCTTTATATAAGGAACATACTTATAATACTAAGGCAGTTGAAAATCCTTCTGTAAGCTCTTATGTTGAAAATGGTGAATACACATTCGCTTATTATCAATTAGTTTCTGATAATTGGATTTTACTTGATTCTAATCCAGTTGATGTTGGTACATATAAGGTTGTAGTAACACTTGTTGGTACCGATTTATATGCGGCTGACACAGCTCAACTTGAATTTAACATTCTACCTGCTAAGGTTTCAGCAATGTTTGATTCAACTGAATTAACTTACAATGGATTAATACAAAAGCCTACAGCTAAAGCAATTGATTTGTTAGGACAAGAATTGAATATTATTTATAGTAGTCAGGGTTCAATTAATGCAGGTTCTTATGAATTAACTGTAACAACAGATAATAAGAACTATGAATTAATAAACAATACTATTATGTATAATATTACTAAGCGTTTATTAATTATTGAAGCTGAAGATGAAAATTTTGTACAAGATGGAAATGAAAATTGGTCAAAAGTATTTACTAATAAGAATGTTTCTCTTGCTAGTACAGATAGGATTTCTGGTAAGCTTTCATTAATTAGAAATGGTTTAGGTAGATTTACAAGTATTGATGATTTTGCTTGGGTAGAAGAACTTACAATTGTAAATTCATTAAATGAGAATGTAATTGACAATTATGACATTCGATATTTATTAAATATTTATGTAAGAAATAAACCTATCGCGTATGAATTAGCTGATACCGATGTTGATTTCACAGGTGATGAGCTTTCTGCTAACTTTACTGTTTTAACAGATGATGTAACAGTTGTTTACACATACGAAGGAACAGATTATAATGAAATGCCTAAATTTATTAATGCTGGAAGCTATCATATTGTAATCAATCTATCAAAAGAAGATTATGAATCTTGCACTGTTGAATTTGATTTTGTAATAAATAAGATTAATTCAATTGTATCAATTAACGTCGAAGATAAAGTATATGATGGAATTAATAATTTCCGGTATATTGAATCAAATGGTTCAGTAACATGTAACGAAATTTACTCAACTGTTGATGCAACATCTGCAAATGTTGAGTTAAATATTGAAGCATTAGATAAAGATATTAATTATATTATTAAGTATTATAATTCTTTAGGATTTGAATTAGATGCTGCACCAGTCAATGTTGGTACATATACAGCTATGATTGTTACTCTTGAATCTGATAATTATCTTTCAACCTCAGCTTCATGTGAATTTGAGATTACAAAGGCTGATCCGAATATAATTATTGATGAAAGTGGATATCAACACATTTATGGCTTGAATCAGGTTTACTCTGAATATGGTACTAATTCATTAGAAATAATGATCAATACAACAAGTCGTATTAATGTTAAATATTATAGTGAGGATATGATAGCAATTTATCCAACTAAGCCAGTGAATGCAGGTAGGTACGTAGCTGTGATTTCAACTGATGAAACTGCTAATTACAATGCATTTAGAACGTCAATTAGTTTTGAAATTGTGAAGAAGCAAATTATTATTCGTGGAGACTATTATCATATCTTTGATAATAATATTGTTAATATTAATCTAAATGATTTAAATAATTTTGAAATCTTTGATGTTCAGACTGGAAATAATATAGTTAATGGTGAAACATTTACATTGAATGGAGCATTAATTACATCTGATTCAATTGAAGGATTATATAAGTTTATTACAGTTGATGATATTTCAAATCTTGAAATGTTTAAAACAGTTAATGGCATTAATATATCACTTCTTGATAATTATGAAATCAAGATTGAAGTTTCAATTGAAATTGGTAAGGCTGATGCGGATATTACTGTTAATGATGTAAATGTTACATATGATGGTGAAGCACATGGCTTAGATGTTATTTTCAACAATGAAATTGTAGGAAATTATGTTATTACATATTCAATGACAAACCCAGAAGGTGAAGAATTAGAGCATAGCTTTACTTCAGAATTGAAGTTTGTTAATGCAGGTTCATATGTTGTATATTACAAGATAGTATTTGACAACTATAAGACTATTACAGGACAAGGTAATATCAATATTGGAAAGACAAGTGATTTTGATTTAACTATGGCAAATAGTTCTATTCAATATACTGGTCGTTCAATTGAAATGCCTCAATTTACTACAGTATCTGATGGACAAATTAGTGCTGTATTTATGGATGAAAACGGTAAAGCTTTACCTTTAAATCCACAAGCAATCGGAGCATATACAATTAAAGTTAGTGTATCTGAGGGCACAAATTATAAGGCTAAAGCATTTGTGTTTAGCTATGAAATTACAAAACGAGTTTTAACTGTAAACTGGGGTTCAACTACTGAGTTTACATATACTGGATCATCAATTATTCCACAATTTAATATTTCTAACCCTACTACAGAAGAATTGAATGCAGAATGGTTAATTATTGATGGTGATGGTGTAAATGTTGGAACTCATCAAATTAAAGTTAATATTCATAATGATAACTTTATCTTAGATGAATCAACCGAGGTATTTGAATATCAAATCTTAAAAGCCAATATTGCATATGTTGATGAATTAGAAACAACATATGTTAAGGGTGGATATGATTTGAATAAGAATGCTAAGGAAGGTATTCTATATGTTGATTCTGATGGTAATAATGTTGGTGTCTTTAATGAAGCTGGTGAATATGAGTTATTTGCTAAATTAATTAGCAACAACTATAGTTGGCAAGATGACTATGCAGGTCAATTAAGACCATTTAGGCTAATTGTTAACAAAGCTAATATTAGTGATACAAATGCTAATGTTTTAGTAGATAAGATTAAAGATTATCTATATACTGGTAAAGACATTACACCTTCAGTAAATGTACGTCAAAACTTCACATTATTAATTGAAGGAGTAGATTACGAGGTTGCTTATTCTAATAATAATGGAATTACGTCAACAGCTATGGTAACAATTACAGGTATTGGCAATTTTGAAGGAAAGATTGAAACTACCTTCAGAATTGTAAGTAATTCATTATCATTAAATGGAGATTCAACTTATGAATGGTACGAGACGTCAGATGGTAAAACATTTATTAAGAGTGAGCATGCGCAAAAGTCAAAGACAAGAGCAATTCTTGCAAATGTATCAGTTCGTACGTCTATAGCCGATTTCTTGGCTAACTTTGATGCTAGTCAAAGAGATAATATTAGAATTTATGACTGCAATAATAATCTAATTAAGCATGATTCTACAGATTTTATCGGTACAGGTGCTCGAATTGAATTGAGAAATTCAGTTGGTACATTACTTGATACAGTCTATGTTTCAGTATTAGGTGATATTGACGGAAATGGAATTATTGAAGCTGCAGATGTTGTTATGATTAATAAAGCATTAAGAAATAACAAATTAAAGAATGAATTCTATTTTGCAGCAGATGTAAATGGTGATGGTGAAGTAACTTCTGCTGATTCACGTTTAATTAGCATGCATATCAAAGGAACTTATGATATCTTCACCAAGCAATATTTATAGGTTGATATACTTATTTGCGGCGTGAGTCTTAAAAGACTCATGCCAAATAATAAGTATATTAGCCAAAAATTTTATAAAAATGTTTCGAAAAACTATAAATAGAGGGGTTATTGGTTGTAATTAAGAGCATTTGGAGTTAAAATTAATGTAGAGAAGTGTCGAAAAAAGATAAAAATAGGAGTTGGTTGTATATGAAACAAACAAACTATATAGAGAAAAATAAGAAGAAATCAAGGTTTACAAAGGGCAAGATTGCTATCTTTGGTCTTTTAAGCTTAGTTATTGTTACTATAGGTTTAGTGTTTATTTTTAATTTTAGAACGAATAAATCAAGCCCTGGTGTTGTCAAGGGAAAGAATTATACAATTCTTGACTCTAATTCCGCGACATTTAACTATCGATTAATTGACAATAATGGTACATATGATTTGAGTGCTAATGGCTTTAGTAGTACTAAATATGCCCAAATTATTAGTGTTAGTACGCAAACTCCAGCGGGAGTAGATGGCTATAACATTAAATTTCCTGAAAGCATTAGGGATAATGGTATTGATTATCAAGTTAAGCAAATTAACTGTACGGTTGATTCTAATGGAGCAAAAATTACGGATAGTCATTCCTATTTTAGTAGCTTTAGCTATAATGCCGCATTAAATACTGCAGGTGCAAGCTTTGTAAAAAATATAAAAAGGATTGAGGTTCCTAACCGAGTAGAATATATTGAGGTTGGTTCCTTCAATGGTCTTGGATATGTTGAAGAGATGAAACTTCCATTTGTTGGTACAAAGCGTGGAAATCATAATTTTGATGGAAATTTAGGAGCAGATGGCTATAAGTCTGCATTTTTATCAATCTTTGGATATGGCTCAGTATTGATGGGAAGAGAGGTTTCTTCCTTAAATACTTTGGGATTTTATAGCTTTGATTATAAAACAACGTATATTGATCAAACTCAAGGAAATACTGTTATTCAATCTCCTACTATAACATTGGGTTATCAAGGCAATACAAATGGTTTTGATGGCGCAGGTACAACCCTTTGGGTAACAGATAATAGCACATCTAGTGATGCTACATATTTATATATGCCATATTATCTAAGCTCAGTTGAAATAACTGATGAGGTATATGTGGCTCCACGTGCATTTTATAATATGACAGTACTTAAGGATGTAACAATTAGTTATAATAATGATCCTAATTTTACTAATAAGTTTACTGATGCGTTAACAATGGGAGAATATGTATTTTATCAGTGCTATAATTTGCACACAGCTATATTACCATCAAATTGTGGTACGATTGGAACAGGATGCTTTGCAAATTGTACTAGATTGGGTGGAGCTGCAGTTGAACTTAATGGGAATCCTATAAACGACTCAAACGGTAATCAAATTAAAGGAAAATTAATTTTGCCAGAAGGATTGAAGGAGATTCCTGAAAGCTTGTTTGCAAATTGTGCTAGCCTTAGTGAGGTTACATTACCAAAGGGCATTACTGCAATTCGTTCAAAAGCTTTCTTAGATTGTATTAATTTAAGTGTTATTAAAAGCTCTTCTGTGGATGCTAGTAATAATCCTGGAGTAATTACATTGCCTCAAACAGTAACGAGCATTGGAACTCAAGCTTTTAGAAATTGTAAGGCATTCACAAACTTTTCTGTCCCTGTTAATGTTACATCAATTGGAAGTATGGCCTTTAACGGATGCTCGAAATTAGCAAGTATTACTTTACCATTTATTGGTAGTAAAGCCGGTAATTCTAACTCAAAGGAAGCATTATTCGGTTACATTTTTGGTGAATATTCAGAGCTAGCTGATGGCACAAACGATGGAGCATTAAGCTCGGCATATCAGGTTGTTCAAAATGAAACTGGAGATCCTAATGAGTCTGATACAACAAAGAAACATTCGTTCTTTATACCAGAAACTTTAATTAATGTAACAATTTTAAACGAAACAGTTGTAGCGCCTGGTGCGTTTATGAACTGTTCAAAGATTCAAAACATTAGAATAATGTCATCACAAGCAGCCGGTACAAAGGATACTGTTACAACTATAGCAGAAGGTGCTATGTATGGATGCTCTAGCTTGAAAGAAGTGTCTTTGCCATTCGTTGGTGCTAGTGATTCCGTTTCTAATGGACAATTAGGATATATTTTTGGTAAAAATTTATTTTCAAATACAGAACAAGTTAAGATTATAAATGAACCAAACAAATATTGGTATATTCCTAGTGGCTTAAAAACAGTTACTTTAAATCACCAAACTGTATTAACAACATACTCATTCTATAATACCTTTATGGTAGAAAATGTAATTATTTCTAAAGCGACGCAAGAAGCTCAAAGAAATGTTTTTTATGGCTGCAAGAATTTAACAACCTTAGAAATTCCCTTTGTTGGAAAACAAAGAGGAATCGATGTAGGTTCTTCTAATAGTAATAAAAATAACTATGGATATTATTCCGATGGTAATGATTATTGGTGGGAGGATCTTGCAGTAAGAAACTCAATGGTATGGTTATTTGCGCCAATGGGCTCATATGGCCAGGAGGTCGATGGCTACTATGAACATTGCTATATTTCAGGGTCATGGAGATATTCATCATATTCAGCATCTATACCAAATTCATTAAGTACAATTACAATAACGAATGACTCAGCTATTCCTAGCTATGCATTTAGAGCTTTTACAAAGCTTAACACAATTGAAATTCAAGATACTATTGTTTCTGACAATAAAGGATTAGTTTTAATAGATGGTGGATGTATGACAGGCTGCAGTAGTTTAAATACATTAGTTGTTCCATTTATTGGCGCTGATTATAATAATAACAGTCAAAATAATTACACACATACAATTGGCTGGTATTTTGGAACTACTGCATATAGTAATTCTTATGTTGCTAGTCAATCAGGATATGTATATTATATTCCTAAATCTTTAACAAGAATTAATATAACGGGCTTAATCTCTTCAGTTCCTGCATATGCTTTTGCCAATATGACATCTTTGTCATCAGTTGCAATTCCAAATGCTACAATTACAACAATTGGAGATTATTCTTTCTATTGTGATAATAATCTTACAACGATTAATTGGCCAAAGGCTCAATTTAATAATGTAGCTAATTATGCTTTTGCAAATTGCTCATCATTAGGAGAGATGGATAATTTTATACCAGCAACTGTATCAACAATTGGAAATTATTCATTTATGGGTACATCCATAACGGGAATTAGTACGGTGCTAAATGCTAAAATTACATCCATTGGGAATGGAGCATTTAAGAGTTGTTACCAAATAACTGAATTTGATTTTTCAAAGTATACTGCACTTTCAAGTGTTGGAAATTATTTGTTTGAAGACTGTGGAAGATTAGTCAGTGTTAAAAATATTAAATTTTTAACTAATTACATGTTTAAGGATTGTATTTCACTTAGAGGTGTAAACTTAAATGAATACTATACTTTACCAACATCAAAAAAGCAAATTCCTGAAGGATTATTCTATGGTTGCTATAATTTATTAAGTAATGGTGTTGCTGGTGGTCTAGAATTTGATAATTCTTCATCTACAATTGATACTATTGGTGCTTATGCATTTAAGGGATGTTCATCACTTACTACGTTTACGTTACCAGAAAGCATTATTCAAATTGGTAGTGGAGCATTCCAGGATTGTACACATCTAGAAAAATTAAGAATTAATCGAAATTGTGTCTCAATGATTGCTGGTACTAATAAAAAGACTAATGTAGACGATTTAAAAAACGGAATTTTCTATGGATGCAATAAGGATTTCTACTTAGAAGTTTATTATCAAGAAAGTCAATGGCCAACTAATTGGGGCTATAATTGGAACTGTTACTTCCCAGTAATGGTTATTGGTCAAAATACAGATGATATGTTTAAGTACTCTTATGATGAGGACTTAAAGGGATATGTAATTGTAGGATTTAATACTGAAGATTATGTGTTTGTTACAACATTGTCATCAGGATTGAAGCAATATTTATTAAGTGATATTGTTATTTTCCCATCAACATACAATGGTCTTCCTGTTAGAGGTATTATTAGTGGTGCCTTTGATGGATATGGAGACAATTATTTTGAAAAGGTTAATTCATTTGTCCTAGGTGAAAACTATGAAGAAATTGGTGCAGGAGTTTTAAATTTTGAAGCTTCACATACAGTTTATATTTATTCCCAAATGACTGTTGCACAAGCTACTAAATATGCAACTGCAGCAACGGCTTCAGGTAATTTTGTACCTGAAACGTTGGGTGCTCAAGCTAATGCTAATGCAATTACAAACTATTATGGAACATCATATGGTAAAGAAGATGTATATATAGCAAATGGTATTGTTTTCTATAAGGAAGCTTGGCGATTTGTTGGTACAACACCAACTATTCTTATGTCTGCCCTTGATTTTAAACTAGAAGATGATTCATATACTTATAATATGGGTGATGCAATTGAACCAAGGATTATAGAAATTGGTTCAAATGAAAATTGCATTAAATATGTAGATTCCACAATGGTTAGAGAAAATCAAAAGGATATTATTTATGATCGCTTCTATAATTATGATTCATCTACTCATAAATATATAACTAGTAGCATTGCAAGCTTTGATAATGTAATTGTTAGATATAGTAATAATGTTAATGTTGGTACCGCTTCAATTACATTTACATCTAATACTGGATTTTTATATGGATCAGCAGTTAAAACATTTACTATTACGCATTATGAATTAATGCTTTTCCATGAGGCAAATGAATCTGATAATATTGAAAATGAATTCGGACATGACTATCGCGCATATTCAGATGTATTTTTTGATTATTATTTTAATTTAGAAGGTATATCTGATTATAAGGATGCTATTTTGAAGGTAAAATACAATGGCTTAGGATGGTCAAATGATCAATGGACAGTTTCAGGTCAAGCTCCTAATCTTCCTACTGGCTATGTATTAAAAGGAAAATTGAAAACTGAAAGTAATGATGTTGGACAATATTGGTCTGATAAAAAAAATGGAAATGGTGGAGTTTCAGGCTTAGGCTTTGTTTGGGAAGGCGGATACCATGTCTATAATACTAAGGGCCAAGAGGTTACTAATAACTTTGTACCAGTAATTACATTGTTTGTAGAAATTACTCCATATGATTTCATTGATTCAGATATTGTATGGGATGGTGAATGGAATGCTGCAACATCTCGTTATGAATATAAATATAACGGATTAGAGCTAACCCCAAAGCCTTATATTTACGATGAAGCATATGGTAAAATGGATGCCAAATTTATCGTAGAGGTTACTCCTACAAATAATACGGTTGCGATTGATCCAGGTACAATTGGTACAATGACAATTGTAAGCTACAGTAAAAACTTTGCATATAATGGTCAGGCTGGAACTACATTTACAGCAAATTTCGAGATTGTAAAAGGAGAAGTAACAATTACAATATCTTCTCAATATACATTGGATGAGGACCATAATTATTATCGATATAATGGTGGCTTTAGCTCATGGATAGATACACCACCAACCTTTACAATGGAAATTAATGGTCTAGGGCCTAATTCAGTTTTAAATGGTGAACTCATTACTACAAGTACTAGTACTAATCTAGAAAAGGGTACATATTCTTCTGATTCTAATAATTTAAGCCGTAAAGGTGATTTTAATTGGGATACAAATATTTATTCAACAGGATATTATATTGAGTCTTCACATCGATTAACTAACGATGCTGATCCATCTTTAGGTTTTATGGATGAAACTCAAAAATATAACGTTACATTGAATGCTACTTGTGAAATTAAGTATGCTACAATTGATTATAATCTATCTATCAATGAATATTTACCTACTGACAATCCTAATGGTACTGTATCATACAATCAAGAAATAATTTCAATTGATGATTCATTACAGGTATTTGAAAAGAATTTCTCTCATGATGATATAGGTGCAATTGATCCATTATATATTAAGTATGGAATTGATGGATACGAGCACAATTTAGGTGCTATATTCTATAATAAGTTTACAAATAATCCAACTGTAACAATTACTGAAAATAGTAGTCATACTAGTGGCTCAACATATATATTTAAAGAAATTCCAGGTACTGGAGAAATAGATTTAACATTAAAAATTGAAAAAACAAATTATGAAACTGTAACTAAGAATATTAAACTTGTTTTAACAAAAGGTTTATTTAAATTTAAATCACTTGATAAGGAATATGATAGAGAGCCAGTAAATGTATTGAATGCTCTTTTAAGAAGACCTTCTGATTTGGATTCAAATGTTGTTAAGGAATTTAAATTCTATGATAAGGATCATAATCAAGAATTAGCATCAGCCCCAAGTGCAATTGGAAGCTATTATGTCAAAGTTAAAATGACTGGTAGTCAATATTTTGAGGATTTTGATGAAAGAATTGATTTTAATATCACTCCTCGTAGCTTAATTATTCAAGTTGATGATCCGATTTCTTCTAAAGAGTATGATGGTCAGCCTTGGTCTTATGTGTCTGGTGCAAACGGAACGGGAGATACAAACTCTACAAGACCTAGCTTGAATTTGTTAAGTGGAGATTCATTATTTGGTTCATTTAAGTCAATTTCAAGTGCTGTTAAGTTATACAAAGCATCAACTACAGGCGATTTCTATGTTGATGGATTGTGGCGAGTTTCCAATGATGCTTTAGGTGACCAAACAGGTAATTATGTTGTTGTATTTAAGGGTGAATTTGAAATTTTACCTAAGCAATTTAAATATAAATTAAATGTTGACTGGTCTGACAATAATCAAGATGCATCAGGAACATATGTATTTACATATGATCAAGCATACCACTATGCAACAATTACAGTTTCAGATCCTACATCAAATTACCATATTTATTATAGTGAACAAAATCCTGAAAATGGAGCAGTAGAGGTTGATTGGTCAACTCAACCATTCTTCTATTCACAACCAAATTCAGGTACTGAGTACTATACTACATATATTAAGCTTGTAGCAGATAATTATGAAACTAAGTATGACAGCGTTGTAATTAAAATTAATGGTAAGAATGTCGAAATTATATGTGATACAGCAGATAGGACATTTGCATATGATGGATTTGAGCATTCAATTAATGTCACTACGAACCCATATTATGCGGATGTATATTATAGTCTATTAGCTGATGCACCAGATAATATTAGTAATATTGATTTTGATTCTATAACAAATTGGACAACTATTCCTCCTGTTGGAATTGATGCTGGAATTTATCATATAATCGTTAAGGCAAGTGCTTTAAATTATAATACAAGTTATAAATATCTTCCTATGGTTATTGATAGTAATTTAGGCTCTCAAATGACAATGACAATCACACCTGATAATGTAACATATGATCGTCAAATGCACGGATTTAAGATTTCTAATTTAGGCTCAGGAATTAATATTCAAGATCTTACTATCAGAGTTGCTATGGATGATGGTAACAAGAATTGGTTAACATACAACCTATCTGAGATTGTTGTAGGTAGTGCCAATTATCAAGTGGATTTATTTACAAAAGCTGGTACATATGATATTTATGTTGAAATACTAAAGCATGGATATCGTCCAATTAAGAAAAATATAACAGTAAATATTAATCCTCTATCCCTAGATTTGAATTGTGATTTCTATCAAGGCCAATATGATGGTGAATATCATTCAGGTATTTTATCTAGCTCATCAGCCGATCGCTTAGTTATGACAGGCTCTCTTGAGACAAATGATTTATCATATCAATATGCTCAAGTTGTTAATGGTATTGAAAAAATGATTCCATTAAAGGTTGAGTATGGTACTGTTCAAGGAAATCAGATTGTTTATTCTCCAGTTATTGCAAGATATAAGAATGTTACTGGAGCACCTATTCCACTTTATATAAGAGTTTCTGGAGATAATTTTGAAGAGAAAATTTTTAGTGGAACAATTCTTATTGAAAAAGCTACAAATATTCAGCCTAATTATACGGATGAAATTGAAATTGAATATTTAGCTCGCCCTGTCACATATAATGATTTAGGTGTAACAACATTCCATGATGGTCAAAAGACAATTAAATATCGTGATGTTATAATTGCAGGTGATGGTACTAAATCACCAGGTAATTATAGGACAGCTCCTCAAGATTTAGGTTGGTACTATGTTGAAATCGACTATGCAGATACTTCAAATTGTGAAGGCACTTCAATTGAATTTTATTTTCATATTGTTCCTCGTGTTCTAACTGTAGAATATACAGAAGAATACGAATATACGAGCGAAACAATTGTACCTCAATATACTGTAACGACTGGAACAACTGATGTTGTTACATATAGTATTGCATCCTTTGATGGTGCTGGAAATGCTGATACATGGCATATAATTCCAGGTACATATTATTTCAAACTTAATGATGATTATAATAACCCTAATTATGTTTTATCAGCATCAGATAGAGGTTTAATTGAATATCGGATTATTAATCGTAAGGTTTTAATTTCATTTGATGCAGAAAGAGATTATAAGGCTGATGTATTTGAACTTAATGTTGATTATACAAGCAGTAATGCTAATACTAATTCTGATTCAGGATTCAGTGTAACAGCTCTTTTATCAAACGACACCTTAAAAGCTAAAATAAAAACGCGTTATTCATCAGTAGGAACATATACTTACCGTATTACATACGTATATAATGCAGCAAGTGGTCAATGGGAATTACATCCAAGCTATACGCCAAAGCTAGAAGCTTTCACATTAGAAAATCTCGAATTATTTGATACAAATACAAATGCTCCAGAATTATATTATGATGTTGTATTTGATGTAAAGCTTGTAATAAGCTATCCAGAGCTTGATGTTGATGCTCCTGAAGAGCAAAAATTTGTTTTCGATGGATTTAATAAAAATGCTAAGGTTGCAATAACAAGTAGCTACCCAGGAATTATTACTTGGAAATTCTGGACAGGAGATGTTACTGAGGAAGAAGCAACAGATATTCTGAAATTTTTTATTACTTCTTCAATTCATGTAGGAACATATACATTAAATTATGTTATTTCTGCAAGTAATTATAAAGAAAAACGTGGTAAAGTTAGAGTCATCATTGATCAAGCTAGTATTTCTACTGATATTGATTCTTTCAGTGGTATATATGATGCAGAAAAGCATAGAACAACATATACGATTCATACGTCACCACTTTATTTGACTGATAGTGAAAAGCCAAAGCTTTATTACTTTAAGAAATCTATATTAAATAATGTATTGGGCATGAGCTTAAATGATTTATACGATTTCTTTGATAGTGATACACCAGAAAATAATGCTTTGTTTGCATTATATGACTCAAAGAGAAAGAATCCAGATTCAAATGGAGACTATATGATTGATGCTGGCGATTACTATGCTGTCTTGTATAATCCATCAAGAATTGATTCAAACATTGGTAAGGTGCTTCAAATCAAGGAAATAAGACTTGAACAAAGAACCTTATATTTCAAAACAACGCTTACAGATCCTTGGAAGAGATTTAAGGTTTATGATGAAAGTAAATTTGAAATGCCAAATGGTGTTTGGTTTGTTAATAATGTATTTAGCTCAACATATGATGAAAGTGCTAATTCTAAGAATAATTTAGCTAATGCTGGATTAATTCCAGGGCATGTTATCAAGGATATTAGCTTGGCAAATTATACATTTACTACATCGTCAGCTGATGCTAAGGGTGATTTTGATGGTGAAAATAATGGTGATCCATATGAGATGGAAGGAGACTTTGAGTTTGTATTCTTTGAAATAAATGCTAATAATAACTCAGTTGTTGAAAATTATCGTCCTGCATTTACAGAACTTGA
>OLNF01001820.1_pt1 | contig 17705 bp, 20 predicted proteins | sample 1673061 | NCBI WGS metagenome assembly OLNF01 (sample SAMEA3136751, study PRJEB25190) | human gut metagenome | reverse complement strand
CGTGCGCCGACTCACGCCGAAAGTGTGGGACCTCATGAAGACGAAAATATTGTCGGTCATGAAAGGCAATAAATAAGCCGCAGGTGCGTTAAGGATATATAATGTCCTCCGCAAAAGGCAGACATAATGCCCCGCTCGTAAAAAAAACAAAGGCAGAAAAGCAGCGTCCATCGCAGGACGCAGCGAAGAAAAACAGATTTCAAGCATGAAGCAAACTGAAGAAAAATATGAAGTGATCCCCGATGGGATGAACCGTTTCGACCGCTTTACCAAGCGGGCGTTCGACATTCTCGTGTCGGCGGTTTGTCTCGTGGCTTTTTCGCCCCTCATTCTGTTTTGCTATCTGGCTGTCAAACTCGAAGACGGCGGTCCGGCCGTCTATAAGCAAGAGCGCATAGGTCTTCACGGCAAAGCGTTCAACATCCTCAAATTCCGCTCCATGCGCATCGACGCCGAAGACGGCGGTCCGAAGCTCTCCAGCGGAGAAACCGACAACCGCCTGACCAAGGTCGGGAAAATGCTGCGCGAGCACCATCTTGACGAACTCCCACAGCTTTGGAATGTCTTCCGCGGCGACATGGCCTTCATCGGTCCGCGCCCGGAACGCCAATACTACATCAACAAGATCATGGAGAAAGACAACCGCTATCCGAATCTCTATCAGATTCGTCCCGGTGTCACCTCGTATGCAACGCTCTATAACGGCTACACCGACACCATCGAAAAGATGGTCAACCGCCTGCACTACGACCTCTATTATCTGCAACACCGCTCTTGGGGGCTTGATTGCAAGATTCTCTGGATGACGTTCTTCAATATCGTCAGAGGCAAGAAATTCTAAGAAACAAACAAAAACGTATATATGAAAAATTATCTGGTCACCGGCGCCGCTGGTTTCATTGGAGCCAACTATCTGAAATATATCCTGGCCAAGCACGATGACGTGCGCGTCGTGGTGCTCGATTTGCTCACGTATGCAGGCTATCTCGGCACCATTGCTGGTGATGTCGACAACGAGCGTTGCTTCTTTGTGAAGGGCGACATCTGCGACCGTCCGCTCCTCGATCGCCTTTTCGCCGAATATAAATTCGACGTGGTGGTCAATTTCGCTGCCGAAAGCCATGTCGACCGCAGTATCGACAATCCGCAGCTCTTCTTGCAGACCAATATCCTCGGAACGCAAAACCTGCTCGACGCCGCCCGCGCCGCTTGGCTCCGGCAGGGAGGCCAGCTGCTTCGTCTGCTCCTCGGAAGGATAGGGGGAGGGGGCGCGAACGGCCTTGATGGGCACGTCTTTTTTTCGGGCAATGGCGCACACGCCGGCCACGGCCCCCAGTACGTCCAGGTCGGGGTATTTGTGCCCCATCACAATGACCTGGTGGGTGCTGGCCAGCAGCTCCGACAGGGCGGAGGCCACCACGCGGCTCTTGACCTTGGTCCGGCGCTCGGTCTCTTTCGAGCGGCCGCCGAAGAAGGAAAAGTCGTTGCCGTCTTTGACCACCACTTGGTCGCCGCCCCGGCTGAGGGCCATGTCCAGCGCCAGGGAGGCGTATTCGTGGAGCTGCCGGGGGGTCTCCCCGTTGCGGCCGAAGCCGATGGAGAGGGTGGCGGCGACCCCGTTGGGGCTTTGCACCTGGCGGATCTCATCCAGCAGGGAGAACTTCTTCCGGCAGAAGACCTGGAACTGCGCGGCCTCCACCAGCAGCAGATAGTGGTCCCGGTCATAGCGGCATAAAAGCCCCTGCGAAGGGTCCAGCCAAGCGGAGAGGCGGTTGTTCAGCTCAGACCGCATCACGGCCCGTTCGCCCTCCTCCAGGCCTCGGCTGAGGTCCTCGTAGTTGTCCACCTGTAAGATGCCCACGACGGAGCGGGTGGCATCGAACTTGGCGGCTACTGTCGCGTATTGGGTCACGTCCACCCAATAGGTCGTGGCCAGAAAGCTGTCCTGCTCCCCGGTGCAGACCAGGTTGCCGTAGACCAGGTAGAGCTTTTCTCCCACAGGCACCGGCTCCGGGCTGAGGTGCTCGCCGTCCAGCAGCCACTGGCACTGAAAGGCGGGGACCAGGGCGGAGAGCTTCGTCTCGAAGAGGTGGTCCGGGTCGCCGGTGAGGTGAAGAAAGCGTTCGTTGCTCCAGATGATGTCGTCCGTATCCGGCCGGAAAATGGCGATGGGCATGGGGCTGGAGAGCATGGTCCGGCGGGAGGCGTTGTCCACCCCGCTGGCCAGATGGTCCAGGTAATCCATCGCCTCCTGCTTCCGGCGGATGGCGCCGGACTGGAAGTAGAGATACAGGACCAAGAGGATCACCAGCTCCGCCATACAGAGCCAAATGTTATACAGGCCGGTGAGAACGGCAAAGACCAACCCAGTGACGAAAAACAGGCGAAAGCCCGTGTCCGTCAGCCGGGAAAGCGCTTTTTGAAAGGTTTGCTGACGCATAGTCGTACCCTCCGGGCAGATGACATAATTTGTGATAGTACATTATATCACAATCCCCAGGGGGATACAAGGGGCGGGGAGGCTTTGCGGCGGTCATTTTCTGTGCCGCCGCTTCTTATACCAAACGCTGGTAAACACGATGCCCAAAAACAAGATCTGTCCGCAGAGATACAGCCACACCAGCAGGATGATCAGCGACACCAGGCTCCCATACACCAGCGAGTAGCGCGTGGACATACTGAGGAACCAGGAGAAGATCCCCGACGCCACCACCAGCGCAAAGGCAGAGACCAAGCTCGTCACCAACATGGGCAGCCGGGGCGTCCCAAAGGGCGCGGCCATGTTTAAGACCGCCATGAGGAAGAGGCAGAAGATGGCGAAGAGCAGGACGTATCTTGTCCATGACCACACGTCAAGCATCCGGTCCCAGAAGGGAAAATGCTCCGCAATGGCCCGGAGCGTCCGCTGCCCCGTGACCACGACCATGATGGACAGGTCCACGGTCAGCAGCAGGCCAAAGGGGAACAGGATGCTGACCACCATGCCCCGCACCATGGACTGGGATACGTCATCATACATATCCAAAATGACCCGTGTGATGGTCCGAAAGGCCGCGGCGGCCGAGAACCAACAGCCCGCCAGCCCTGCCAAAAACAGGCCGGGGCTGCGGTGGATGGCGATGTAGCGCAGGTAGCTCTCCAATACATCCAGCGCCGCCTGGGGCAGGATGGTCTGGAGCTGGCCGATGAGGCTTCCCACGTCGATGTTCACCAGGCCCAGAATATAGGACACGCAGATGAGCACCGGGAACACGGCCAGGATCACGAAATAGGCCAGGCAGGCCGCCGCCTGGGGCACCCGGCGGCTGAAATAGAGCAGGATCGCCTCCCGAAAGAAGGAGACGAGGGGAGAAGTCCAGAGCTTTTTCACAGGGGCACCTCCTGGGGCAGAATGGTCTTGGGGACAGGTCTGGTTCTGAACCTGTCCACCGGGGCATAGGCTGATGGCATACGGGAGTGATGCCAATGAAACCAAAGGCAGCCAAACGGGGCGCAGCCCGCCTGCTGCGCCGGGGCGTAGCGGGGATCCTGGCCCTGGCGGGCGTGGGGATGGCGGCGGTGGCCGCCGGTCTGCCGCCGCTGCCGGAGCAGGCCGCGGCCTATCTGCTGGAACAACAGACGCAGGCGGATGCACCGGGCGGACAGGCCCTGTCCTTCTGGCAGCGCATTTTGCTGGCGGATTCTGCCCTGCTGGCCCAAGCCGCCGCCGGGCACGCGGACAGCGGCACGGCAGAGGAGACCACCCCGCCGGAAGAGATCGGGGAAACGCCGAACTTATCCCCAATTACCCCGGACAAGGTGGAAGAACGCACCCTCTCCGGCAGCGGGACGGAGTACGTCAACGCCCAGGGCATTTCTTTGTTCAACCGCACAGAAAAAACGGTGGACTTAGCGGCCATTGCCCAGGCCGGCTCCAGCCTGCACTTTCAGCCGGCGGAGGCGGGGCCGCAGATCCTGATCCTGCACACCCACTCCACCGAGGCCTACGCCCAGGACAGCGCCGCGCCCTACCAGGAGAGCGGCACGGCCCGGACCACGGATCCCTCCTATAATATCATAAAAGTAGGGGAGGAGATCACACGAATTTTCGAGGAAATGGGGCTCAGCGTCATCCACGACACGAATCTCTATGACTATCCCGATTACAACGGGGCCTACGAGCGGTCGAAAGCGGCGGCTGCGCAATATCTGGCCCAGTATCCCACCCTTCAAATGGTCCTGGATGTCCACCGGGATGCGCTGGTCGGGGCGGACGGGACGGTCTACAAGCCGGTCTTGCAGATCGACGGGGTGAAGACGGCCCAGGTCATGCTTTTGGTGGGCAGTGACGACGCGGGGGCGGTGTTCCCGGACTGGACAGAGCACATGGCCCTGGCCATGGAATTGCAGCAGCAGATGAATTCCCTCTGGCCGGGACTGGCCCGGCCCATCACCCTGCGGACGGCCCGCTTTAACCAGCAGATGACCAAAGGCTCCCTCCTGGTGGAGGTGGGCAGCCACGGGAACACGCTGGATGAGGCCTTAGCCGGGGCCAGGCTCTTTGCCCGGTCGGCTGCAAAAGTATTGCTCACCAGGGTGGGGTAGCAAAGCAGAGTAGGAAAAGGACCTGCGCTTGTTTTTCTCAACGAGTGCAGGTCCTTTTTGCATTGTGTGGTAGGGAGATGGCTCAGCGCTCCATGAAGCGGGAGAGGAAGTCTCTCGTCTCCTCCCGCTGGGGATCGACGAAGATCTGCTGGGGGGAGCCTTCCTCCCAGATGACGCCGTCGCGCATGAAGACGACGTGGTTGGAGACGTCCCTGGCGAAGGCCATCTCGTGGGTCACGACCAGCATGGTCAGGCCCTCGTTGGCCAGGTCCCGCATGACGGAGAGCACTTCACCGACCATTTCGGGGTCCAGCGCAGAGGTCGGCTCGTCGAAGAGCAGCACCTCCGGATCCATGGCCAGGGCGCGGGCGATGGCCACGCGCTGCTTCTGGCCGCCGGAGAGCTGCCGGGGGCGGGCGTTGATGTAGGGGGCCATGCCGACCTTGGTCAGGTACTTCATGGCGACCTCTTCTGCTTCCTTGGGGTCCTTTTTTAAGACCTTGGTCTGGCCGACCAGGCAGTTTTCCAGCACGGTCATGTTGTTGAAGAGGTTGAAGGACTGGAAGACCATGCCGACCTTCGTCCGGTAGGCTGCTGCCCCGCCCTTGCGGGAGAGGATGTTCTCATCGTGGAAGCGAATTTCCCCGCTGGTGGGGGTCTCCAAGAGGTTGATACACCGCAGCAGCGTGGACTTGCCGGAGCCGGAGGCCCCGATGATGGACGTCACGTCGCCCTTGTTCACGGTAAAGTCGATGTCCCGCAGCACCTCGTGCTTGCCGAAGGACTTGGACAGGTGGTTGACCTGTAGGATGCGTTCGTCTGTCATTACTGCTCACCTCCGTCCTGGTGGTTGCGCTCCCCGTGGGAGCGGCGGGTCTCTGCTTTCTGGCCCTCCCGGATGGCGGCATCGCGCTCGGCCTGGCGGCGCAGGTCCTCGCGAAGCATGGACTTGACTGCTTCGGGGTTGCGCTCGTCAAAGGGCGTCCCCTTGCTGGGGTGGTTGTAGGTCCCGGCGGACATGGTCAGGGCGTCCACCTGGACCAGCTCATAGCTGTCGTTGCCGTCCATCTTCTTCTCCAGCACGCGCAGGAGGATGGAGGCGGCCAAGGTCAGGCAGAGGTAGCCGATCATCTCGATGGTGGCGGAGGGGAAGTACATCAGGTTCAGGCCGACGATGTTGCGGTGGACGGCGAAGAACTCGATGAAGCCGATGACGAACATGACGGAGGTGTCCTTGATGTTGATGATGAAGTTGTTGCCGATCTGGGGGATGATATTGCGGAAGGCCTGGGGCAGGATCACGTGGACCATGGTCTGGAAGTGGGTCATGCCGATGGCCTTGGCGCCCTCGGTCTGGCCGGGGTCCACGGAGATGATGCCGCCGCGGACGGACTCAGCCATGTAAGCGCCGGTGTTGATGGACACGACGATGAGCGAGGCCAGCCAAACGCCGGTGTTGCCCTTAAACGAGATCGCTCCGCCGGAGAAGTAGGGCAGGCCGTAGTAGATGAATACGGCCTGGAGGATCATGGGGGTGCCGCGGAAGACCTCCACGTAGATGCGGACGATCACCCGGATCAGCTTCAGGATGAACCGCTTGCCCACGGCGTCGCTCTTCGTGTAGGGAATGGTGTTCAAGATGCCGCAGATGAGGCCGATGATACAGCCCACCAGCGTGGCAATGACCGCAACGATCAGCGTGTTGCGGATGCCGGTCAGATAGTCAGGCCAATACTTGGCCCAGAGCCTGGACATATCGTAGCCCAGCTGCATAAGTTTGTCCATGGGTCAGCGGTTTCCTTTCTCTGGAAGTTGCAGTATCCGACCCTGCAAAAACAGGGCCGGATACTGGGGCCATTTGGAGTAAATGCCGAATCAGGGGATCAAATCAGATGGTGGGCTGAACGGCAATGGCCTGGTTCATGATGGCGTTGAAAATGTCGGCGTTCAGGGGAGCCAGGACCTTGTCCATGGCGTCCTTCAGCTCGGTGTTGCCCTTGACGACGGAGATGCCGATGTTGATGTCACCCTCGTCGACCTTGAAGTTGTCCTCGCTGTCGGAGAAGTCCAGGATGGCCAGGTCAGAGTAGGTGGCGCAGGCACCCATGGCGGTGGGCATGTCGGTGCAGATGAAGTCCACAGTGCCGGACTCAACGGCCATGATCATGGCGGGAGCGCTCTCAGCCTCGGCCATGATCTGAGCGCCGGAGATCTGAGGCAGGCAGGAGTCATACCAGATGGTGCCGGTCTGGGCGGTGCAGGAGCCGGTCAGCTCGCTGATGCCCTTGGCCTGGGCCTGCTCGCTGTCCTTCTTGGCCACACAGACGATGGAGGCGTAGAAGTAGGGGCCTGCCATGTCGACCTGCTCCATACGCTCGGCGGTCATGGACTGGCCGGCGATGACGGCGTCGATGGTGCCGGCATTCAGGGCGGGGATCAGGCCGTCCCAGTTGATGGCCTGGACTTCCAGCTTCCAGCCGTAGGTGTCGCAGATGCGCTGGGCCAGCATCACGTCATAGCCGTTGGCATAGGAGCCGGGGTTGTTTACGATGGGCACAGCGCCGTTGGAGTCGTCGTTCTGGGTCCAGTTGTAGGGGGCATAGGTACACTCCATGCCGACGGTCAGCACGCCGTCCTCCACGCCGGGGATGGCGCTGGTGTCGGTGCCGGTCAGGTCCTCGACAGGGGGGATTTCCACGGTAGCGGTGTCGGTAGCGTTGCCGTTGTCGGTGGTCGTGGTGTCAGCGTTGCCGCCGCCGCAGGCGCACAGGGACAGCGCGAGCACCAGAGCCAGGGTCAGTGCAAGAATCTTTTTCATGGTGTCTCCTCTTTTCATTGTATTTCATGGGCGGATAGGAACGGGGAAAGCGCGAAAAAAACCACGGGCCTGAAGCAGGTCCATGGTGATCAACAAAATGGGGATGGGGCTTGGACCCCTGATTTCTCTGTTGTTCCCAGGATAGCGCTCCACTGATTTGACCCAATGGCAGTCCGTCAGATGTTTTCTGACGGCCCAGGCATCGCCCCGGCAGGCACCGGAGGGACCCTTCGGCGGCGTTTCCTTTCCCGCTCCCGGAGACCTGCCGGGGAAACGAGCGGTACTGATCAATGCCGCGCCTCTATCTTGTATAAATTTAGTATACGAAAGTATCTGCCGCTTGTCAAGACAGGAGGGGTACGGAATCAAGCCGCTTTTCCGGGGGGATTTTGGGGAGTATTGACAAAGGCGCCTAGCCTCTTGCCATTCCCCCCGAAATGCAGTAAAATACAATTACTTTTATCCTCACAGCCATACCCCTTGGAGGTAACTGCTATGGAACCGAAAAAAACAAAGCCCCTGGGCTTTTGGATGGTCCTCATCGCCGTCATCGCCGCCGCAGCCATTCTTGGCATGATCCTGGTCCATGGCAACCGCCACACCGGCGGGGCCGTGCAGGTGACGCAGAACGGCGAGACCGTGGGCCTGTACCCCCTGGACGAGGACCAGACCCTCCGCTTCGACAGCGACAACGGGGGCTATAACATCGTCGTCATCTCCGGCGGGACGGTTCGGGTCAGCCAGGCCAGCTGTCCCGACCAGGTCTGCGTGCGCAAGGGCGCGACGGACCAGACCAACGACCCCATTGCCTGCCTGCCCAACAAGCTGGTGGTCCAGGTGGTCGGCGGCGGCGAACAGAACAACCAGCTGGACGGAGTGTCGTAAGCCCATGAACATCAAAAAACTGACCACCATGGCCATGCTCACGGCCATTTCTATGATCGTCTTCCTCATCGAGGCGCAGATCCCCATCCCCATCGCCATTCCCGGCGTGAAGCTGGGGGTCGCCAACGTCATTACCCTCTTCGCCCTGTGGACCTTGGGCTGGCGGGAGGCGGGGGCGATCCTGGTCGTCCGCATCTTCCTGGGCAACCTCATTGTGGGCAACATGATGGGGATGCTTTACAGCATGGCCGGCGGCGTGCTGTGCTGGGTGGTCATGTGCCTGGTGAAGCCCCTCATTGACCGCCGCCACATCTGGGTCATGAGTATGCTCGGCGCCGTCGGCCACAACGTCGGCCAGCTGGCCGTGGCCGTCTGGGTGTCGGGGACGGCCGCCATCGCCCTCTATGCCCCCGTCCTGCTGCTGGCGGGCCTGGTTACGGGCTTCTTCACCGGCCAATGCGCCCAAGCCGTCCTGAACCACATGGACAAAATTCAGAAGGGAAGTTGATCCCATGCAAGTAAAAGACCGGGTGCTGGAAGCCCTGGAGGCCAACCGGGGGACATACTTCTCCGGCGAGGCCCTGGCCCAGAAATTAGCGGTCAGCCGCAGCGCCGTCTGGAAAGCCATCCAGCAGCTCCGAGAGAGCGGTTACCCCATCGAGGCCGCCTCCAAGCGGGGCTACTGTCTGGCCAAAGACAGCGCCATTTTATCCGCCCAGAGCATCGCGCAGTATCTCACTGTCCCCCAGCTGCGCCTGGAGGTGGAGCAGCTCGTTTCCTCCACCAACACCCTCCTCCGCCAGCGGGCAGAGGCCGGGGAGCCGGAGGGCCTGGCCCTGGTCGCCGCCGCGCAGACGGCCGGGCGGGGCAGACGGGACCACACGTTTTTCTCTCCCCCGGATACGGGACTCTACCTGAGCTTTTTGGTCCGCCCCCAGCTTTCAGCGAAGGACGCCCTCCTGCTGACCACCTGCGCTGCCGCCGCGGTTGCCTTGGCCATCGAGGACTGCGCCGGGGTCCCGGCGGAGATCAAGTGGGTCAACGACGTGTTCTGCCGGGGCAAAAAGGTCTGCGGCATCCTGACCGAGGGGGCCTTGGACCTGGAGACCGGCGGCCTGCAATACGCCATCGTCGGCATCGGCGTGAACTGCTTCCCGCCGGAGGGGGGCTTCCCCGAAGACCTGCCGGAGGCCGGTTCCGTCTTCGCCGAACGGCCCCAGGGGATAGAGGGCCGGAGTCAGCTGGCCGGGGCCATTCTGAATCACTTTTTCAAGTTTTACCCGAACCTTGCCCAGCGCCCCTTTTTCGAGGACTACCGCAAGCGTTCCCTCGTCCTGGGGAAGGAAATTACAGTGCTAGAGGGAAACCAGACCCGCACAGCGCTGGCCTTGGACCTGGACCAGGACTTTTCCCTCCGGGTCCGAGAGGCCGACGGTACGGAACGGACGCTTTCGTCCGGAGAGGTCCGGGTGCGCCCGGTAAAAGACAGATGTTGACCACAGGGAGGTGGGCCGATGGAACAGCCCAAACAATCATTTTTTCAGCGGCACCCAGGCTTTGACGCCTACAGCCTCTTCTGGCTCGTCCTCTTTCTGATCCTGGCGGCCCTTGGGCGCTTTTTCCTGCCCCTGCTCATCCCGGCGGGGGTGGTGCTGGTGTACCTGCTCTTCCGCCTGCTGTCCAAGGACCAGGAGAAGCGGCAGATGGAAAACGCCCGTTTCTATGCCCTCTTCCGGTCGATCGGCCGCTGGAAGCGGGGCCGCAAGGGGATCAAAACGGACAAAGCCTATTACTACTTCAAGTGTCCCACTTGCGGCCAGTCCATGCGGGTCCCCAGGGGATTGGGGAAAATTGAGGTCACCTGTAAAGCTTGCTCGTCCCGCTTTGAGGTACGCTCCTAACATTCAGAGAAGACAGCAAGGCCCCGGCGCTGGGATCAAAACCGCGCCGGGGCCATTTTTGTGCTTATTTATATAGATTCGGTATGCTTCCTACGCAACAGCTCTACAAGCTGAGAGACAACGCCGATTTCTTCCTCTGTTAGGCCGTGGGTACGGATCATTGGAATATTGACACGATCCTCAAAAATGAGTGCGTCTAGTGATAAATTCAAAATACGCATGATTTCAAACAGAAGATCCACAGAGGGCTTTCGGTGTCCGCTTTCAATGTGCTTCAAATGTGAGACGGTAATATTGACCATCTCGGCAAGTTTTTCCTGTGTGATACCCTGGGCTTTTCTGGCGTTCCAGATAGCAGTGCCGATGTCCATGGTTCTCTCTGCCCCCTTTTTTGTTAGCATAAAGAGAAAATTAGGGGTTGAAAATTCTCTTATAGAGATTTATAATATCCCTGTAAGAGAACCTTGCGCATAAAGAAAAGAGGAAAGGACGGATAGTAATGGCAGGGTATCGGGATAAATACTTCGAGAATAATACAGGGAACTACGGATGGTACACTTGCGTTCGGTGCGGAGGGAAGTTCCGCAAGGGGGATATGGACATTGACCATATCATTCCACGCAACAGAGGCGGTGGTGACTCGGAATGGAACTTACAGTGCCTGTGTGTTCACTGTAATCGTTCCAAACAGGATGACATGAGCGATTCGGGAAGAGACCTGATGCGTGCAGCCGGGCGGATCGCAGGTCGAGAGGTTCGCAACAGTCCGTTTGGCGGGCTGTTCAAGAAAAAATAAGAAATACTTAAGGAGCTGTTTTGTATGGGATTTCTTGATACATTGAGCCGTGTAGCTGGAGCTGCTATGGAGAAAATGGAAGACATCAACGAACAGATGGATAGGTATATGAGAGAATATGACCGTCTCAGTGACGAACAGCTGGTTCAACGATTCCGAAGAGAGTCAGGGATGCGGAAAGTGGCCTGCATGAATGTTATAAAATCAAGAGGATATCAGGACTATATGGAAGACTATGATTTCCTTGACGATGGAGAACTGGTGAGAAAATATAGAGAGTCGTCAGGAATAGAGAAATTGGCCTGTGAGAATCTAATAAGAAAGAGAAAAGCTGAGCGGAATGGTTGAGCTTCTCTAAAGTAGAATAATGTTAGAGAGAACGAAAGCCCCAGCGCTGGGATCAAAACCGCGCCGGGGCTTTTATGGTGTCCGGCGGAGCCGGAGGATTTTATTGGTGGTTCCGCAAGGTACGGTGTTGCCTTCGTACACGACCAATTCCGTTCGGTAGGTTGCCCTCATCCGACCCGGCTTTCGCCGGCCCACCTTCCCCCCAGGGGAAGGCTTTGGGCAGTACCGTGCATTATAAAACGTACAACGCTATAAGTTTATATGGCGTTACGAGAGCCTTCCCTTAGGGGGAAGGTGGCTGCGAAGCAGACGAATGAGGGCTACGTTGCAGTCAGCACTCCGCAGTGTACCAACGTACGGCCTAAGAGTTAGAACCAGTGGTTTGATCCATTTGGCGAAGCCAAACACCATTACACTTCGGACAGGGTAAAGGTAAACTCGGTGAACCCGTCCTGGCTGGTGACGGTGATGTCCTCTTTGTAGGTGTTGAGGATGGTCTTGACGATGTAGAGGCCCAGGCCCACGCCGTCCTTGTGGGTCGAGCGGGAGGAATCGGCCTTGTGGAATCGGTCGAAGATATGGCTGAGCTGGTCGGGGGGGATCGTCTCGCCCTGGTTGCCGATGGAAATGTAGGCTTTCCCGGCCTTGGACGTGATCTTGAGGGTCAGCTTCCCCTTGGGGAAGGAGAATTTTACGGCGTTGTCCAGCAGGTTGTAGCAGACCTGCGTCACCGCGTCCGGGTCGCCCCAGACCATCACGGGGCCGTCGGGCAGCTCGGTCTCTACGTCCAGATCTTTTTCTGTAATTTTGGCTTCCAGGCTGACCAGGACCCGGATGAGCAATTCCGCCGCGTCGAACTGCTCCTGCGCCGACACTCGTTCCGAGGATTGCAGGCGGGACAGTTCCAGCATCCGCCGCACCAGGCGGGAGAGACGGCGCGTCTCCGACGAGATGACTTGCAGGGACTCCCGTTCCTTTTCCGGCGGGATGGTGCCGTCTAAGATGCCGTCGGCAAAGCCTGCGATCGTTGTCATGGGCGTTTTCAGCTCGTGGGAGACGTTGGCGACAAACTCACTGCGCTTTTGTTCCGCCTGGGCCAGGGAGTCGGCCATGGCGTTGAAGGCGATGGCCAGCTCGCCGATCTCGTCATCCCGGTTGGCGTATTCCGTCACGCGGGTGTCCACCTCGCCGTGGGCGAATTTGTGGGCGAAGGCGCACATGCCCTTGAGCGGCTCTACCATGCGCTGGACGGTGATGGAGCAGATGATGAGAGAGATGAGCAGCACGACCATGGCCGTGATGAGGAAGAGTTGCAGCGTGCTGTGTAAAAATTCAGACACACTGGTGGCGTCAGCGGCCACGAAGAGGAAGCCCGTCGCCATCCCGGAGGGGACGAGGCCAGCGGGGTCCTTAGGGTCCTGGGTGAGAGGGGAGAGGACTTCACTGGTGAGATAGCACCGGCTGCTGAGCAGCTGGTTAAAGGTCGTCATGCCGCTGTACTCGCGGCCCCGGAGCAGCTGGTTAACTGCCCAGCTGGGGACGTAGAGATTTTGCAGGGGCGTGTTGAAGGCCTCCTGATTCAGGTTCGACCCGGCGGCGCAGAGGACCTGGCCGTCGGTGTCGCAGACCAAAACGGTCGTGTCTGTGAGTAGGACGACGGAGTGGATGTAGTTGACAAACGACTCATCCGTGAGGCTCCCGCCCTTGGTCAGGGCGGCGTCGGCGTAGCTGGAGATAAAGCCGGCGTTTCGGTCCAGGGTGGTCTGAATTTCCTGGAGCTGGTAGCGGTAGGAGAGGGTAAAAAAACCCACGCCCAGCAACACCATACATAGAAAGGTCAGCCCCAACAAGATGGCCACCTGCCGGACATACATACTTTTCATTCGTTTCATGGCGTTTGCTTTCGTTTAATTGTTGTGCAGCTCGAACTTATAGCCCACGCCCCAGACGGTCTTGAGGGACCACTGGTCGCTCACGCCCTCCAGCTTTTCCCGCAGGCGCTTGATGTGGACATCCACCGTCCGGGAGTCACCGAAGTAATCAAAGCCCCAGACCTCGTCCAGGAGCTGGTTCCGGGTAAAGACCCGGTTGGGGGAGGAGGCCAGGTGGAACAGCAGCTCCAATTCCTTCGGGGGCGTATCCACCCGCTTGCCCTTGACCTCCAGCTCGTAGGAGTCCAGGTCGATGACCAGCCCGTCGAAGGTCAGGCGGCGGGCTTTGACCTCGTCCCCGCCCAGACGGCGCAGGACGGCGTGGACGCGGGCCAGCAGCTCTTTCATCTCGAAGGGCTTCACGATATAGTCATCTGCGCCCATTTCCAGTCCGGCGACCTTGTCGATCGTCTCGCCCTTGGCCGTCAGCATGATGATGGGGGTCTTGTCCGTCTCCCGAATTTTAGAGCACACCGCCCAGCCGTCCATGACGGGCAGCATGATGTCCAGCAGGACCAGATCGGGGCGGAAGAGGCGATATAGCTCCAGCGCCTTGCCGCCGTCGGGGGCGATCATGGTCTCGTAGCCTTCTTTTTTTAAATAGAGGTTGATGAGCTCGGCGATGTTGCTCTCATCCTCTACGATGAGTACCTTTCTTGCCATAGGGGGCACCTGCTTTCGTAGATCAGATTGGTATTATTATCGCATGGACCGGATTTTTCGTCAAGAGAATGGGCATATTAGGCTTGAAGTCTTTGGAAAGGAGATGCCCAACCATGAGCCAGAAGAAGGAACACAAGCCCTGCAATAAGGCCCAGCAGTCCCAGAGCCAGAAGCAGTCTCGCTCCGGCAAGCAGATCAGCGGCGAGAGCAGCCTGCTCGGCAACGCCGGCAACAGCAACAACGGCGGCCAGGCCGGGACCTAAGAGACAAGGGACCCCACACGGCAAAGCAGCCCCCAGCGCACAAGCTTCGTGCGCTGGGGGCTGCTGGCTTATGTCGTGCTTTGCGTCACAGCATACACCACATCCACAAGGCTTCCGGCCTCTTCTGCGTGGACCTCGAACGGATACGTTTTCGGCACGCCACTGACTTTTTGGGTCAGCACCCCGGTCTGCCCCGGCGCTACCGTGACTTTGTGGTCAAAATCCAGGTCCGCCGTCAGAAGGACGGGGGATTCCCCTCGGTTTTCCACGGACAGGGTGAGGACAGTGCCGTCTTTGCTGCTGAGCTTCTCCGTGGTGAGGGTCACGCTCTGGGTGGTCTGATGGCTTCCGGCCATCAGCTCTGTGCTTTGCAGGACGTTGTCCGTCGTCTCCGCCTGCCCGCAGGCAGGGAGGAGGAGAAGGGCGGCCAGGAGAGACAGGAGCGGGAACAACCTCTTCATGGGGATCATCCTTTCTGTCGTTTGATGGGAGATTCTATTAAGATATTCCCGCGCCGGCTTCAAAACGGACCACTTTTTGCAAAAAGATCCCGCTGCCTAGCAAGTTTGTGAAAAGGGGAGAACTTGCGCCCGCTGCGTTTACGAGGCCCCTGCTTTCCTGGTATACTAAAGAAAACACGAGGGGAGGGAACGACCATGGACAGCAGCGCAAACGCCAGACTGGAAATACTCTACCGCCAGTGCTATCCGTCGCTGTACCGCTACGCCCTGTGGGCCTTGCGAGACCACCACCAGGCGGAGGAGGCAGTACAGGAGACCTTTCTCTCGGCCCTGCCCAAGGCAGCGGAGGTAACGGCGCTGGACCGGCCGGAAGGCTGGCTCATGCAGACGGTGAAGCATAAGGTCCTGCACTTGCGCCGGGAACAGGACCGCCACCGGAGCAGGATGCTTCCCCTGGAAGAAAAGCTTCCGGCTCCGGACTGGCTGGGGCAGTGGGAGGAGAGCGAGGACGCCACCCTGCTCTGGCAGCAGGCTACCCAGCGCCTTTCTCCCCAAGACGCGGAGCTGCTCCGCTTGGTGGCCTTGGAAGAGCAGAGTCAGCAAGCGGCGGCGGAAGAGATGGGCCTTTCCCTCTGGGCCTGTCAGAAGCGCTTGCAGCGCATCCGCAAAAAGCTCCGGGCCCAGCGGCTGGGCTGTACGCTGCTGGCGGCGGTGCTGCTCTCCGCCGTCATCGCCCTTCCTGCGGCGGGCCAGAAATGCCTGCTCCCAGCGGGGCTGACCTGGCAGCAGGTGACGGACAGCGCCCAGATCCAAAGCCAGCTTCTGGATGCCACGCTGGGGGCGGACGGCCTGCTGACCATCAGCTACTCCGTCTCCGCCTGGGGGATTATGCATGCCTTGGGCGCGGAGCGGATCGTCATTTGGCGGCAGGTGGACGAGACTTCTTGGGTCGAAGCCCTTCGCTATGACGAGACCACTTCGGCCCTCTGGACGGCGGAAGGCCAGTACCACAGCGGTCAAGTCCGCTACCAAGGCTGGCCCGCCACGGCCTACCGGGTAGAGGTCACCCTATTCGCCGAAAATGACCAGGGGAGAGACAGCAGGACGTGGAGCAAAGAACTTAGGCCCTAGAAACGGGTTATAATCTGACATATCCTGTTGCGGGACCTGCGCCAACTTTTGCCAGATAACCGCTTTTGATCAATTCTGTTAACGTTCTCTCTATGGTGACTTTGCTGATGTCCGGGCAGAGAGACATGATTTCTTTCTTCGTGATTTTTCCGACTTTCTGGTCGATCACAGCTTTGACTCGTTCCGGCTTGGAAAGATTTCGGTGCTTTAAGTGTTCAACACGTGCTTCAAATTCATGGCATGCTTTCAGCAGAATACCAAGGTAGTAGCGCACAAAAGGTTCATAATGATTCTTCCCTTCGTGCCAGCCGATGGAGCTGGCTTGCAGAGCTTCATAGTAAGTTTCCTTTGTTCGTTCGATCAGCATTTCCATACTGATGTATTTTCCCACGATGTAACCGGCCTTGTAAAGCAGCAGTAGGGTCAGCAAACGGCTCATGCGCCCGTTGCCGTCGTTAAAGGGATGGATACACAGGAAGTCCAGAATAAACATGGGGATGAGAAGAAGCTTGTCGATCAAGTTGTCGTTCCAGGCGTCCCAGAATTGGTTGCATAGGGATTCCATGGCTTCTGCTGTTTGAAAAGCAGGGACAGGGATAAACCGTGCTTTTTGGTGGCCTGCGGCGTTGGTTTCTGCAATGACGTTGTCGGCATTTTTGTAACTGCCACCCGATTGGGAATAAGAATACAGGTCACGATGCAATTGGAGGATGATGTTGGGTCTGGGAGAAATGTAGTCATAGCTTTCATGAAGGGTTGCCAGGACTTCTCGATAGCCAGCGATCTCTTGCTCAGAACGATTGCAAGGCACTGATTTTTGGTGGACCAGTTCTTCCAGACGTTGGTCTGTGGTAAAGATCCCTTCGATCCGGTTGGATGCCCCTGTACTTTGGATCAGGGCAACCTCTAACAGAGTTTTTAACTCATCTTGGTTTGCTTCGATGAACAGCTCCTGCTTGCCCTTGTGCTCGTGGATCTGCGCGATCATCTGTACGATCTCTGGCGTCAGAAGTTGTTCCGGTGCTTTTTTATAGTCAAATTCTCGCATACGATCTCCTTCATTTTTTTGTTATCTCCATCATTTTATCGCAAAATGAAGGAGATAACAAGTGAAATGATGGAGATACCCCTTGAAAAGGAGGCTGTTTTTATGGACCCCACCCAGACTCTGGAGCTTGCCCAGGCCTTGAAGCTCTCGCCGACCTTACTGCAATCCATGAACATTTTGCAGATGACGACGTTGGAACTGTCGGCCTATCTCAAAGACTTGGCCCTGGAAAACCCTGTGCTGGAAGAACAGGAGGACGGGACTTCCTGGGAGGAGTTTGCCCATCAGGTGTCCTGGCTGGCCGACCAGCCGGGGCCGGGCGGCGGGGAGGCCGTCGGCGAACCAGGGCGGCTCGACCGGGAGACAGGCTCCCTGTCCTTTCTGCTGGAGGAACAGCTGGACCGGCTGCGGCTGGAGGCAAAGCTGCTGGCGGTGTGCCGCTATCTGGTGGGCCTGCTGGACGACCGGGGCTGGCTGGATCCGGCGGACTTAGAGGGTCTTACGGCGGCAGGGGTGCCGGAAGCGCTGCTGGAACAGGCGGTAAAGACGCTCCAAAGCCTGGACCCGGCAGGCATCGGGGCGCGGAACCTGGGGGAATGTCTGACCCTGCAATTGGACCGCCTGCCGGGGGACACCCCCGTGGCGCGGGCCATCTGCGCGGGGCATCTGGACCAGCTGGGCCGGGAGGCCTACGCCGCCATTGCGCGGGAGCTGGGCGTCGCTCTGCCCCAGGTGCGGGAGGCGGCCAATCTCATCCGAGAGCTGGACCCCGCCCCCGGCCGGGAAGAGGCGCTCAGCCAGCCGGTGGAGTACGTCCGCCCCGACGCCTGGGTGGCGGAGATCGACGGGGAGCTGCGGGTGTTCACGAACCAGTGG
>OLNF01001811.1_pt1 | contig 17790 bp, 18 predicted proteins | sample 1673061 | NCBI WGS metagenome assembly OLNF01 (sample SAMEA3136751, study PRJEB25190) | human gut metagenome | reverse complement strand
CAAAATAGCTGACATTTTCCGGGATCTCCCGCATGTTCAAAGAATTTGCAGAAGCATTTGGAATCGAAGTGGATATGAATAAACTGTTTGGAACATTATATAATAAAGCACTTGAAGGTGAAAAAGACTGTGGCGGACTTTTAGCCTATAACTATTTCTCAGGAGAACATATCACAGGATTTGAAGCGGGTCGTCCATTATTTGCACGTACGCCGGACAGCAAATTAAGCCTTGCAAACTTTATGCGTGTGCATCTGTATACTGCACTTGGCGCATTAAAGACAGGTTTGGATATTTTGTTAAAAGAAGAAAACGTAAAACTCGATAAGATTCTTGGCCACGGTGGTCTGTTTAAGACAAAAGGTGTGGGACAGAAGATTATGGCAGGTGCAGTCGGTGTTCCGGTATCTGTTATGGAAACCGCAGGAGAAGGCGGGGCATGGGGAATTGCCCTTCTTGCCTCTTATATGGTTAACAAAGCAGAAAATGAAACATTAGATGATTATCTGAATAATAAAGTATTTGCCGGAAATGCAGGAAGTGAAATGGAACCAGATGCAGAAGATGTAAAAGGATTTGATGCATTTATTGAACGTTACAAAAAAGGACTTCCGATTGAACGTGCAGCAGTAGAAAACTTACAGTAACAAATAGCAGAACTCACAGGGATAAAAAAATCCCTGTGAGTTTTTTAATATAGAATAATTTATCCAATCAACGCGAGAATGTAAAAAAATATTTAAAAAAAACTATTGACAGAAATAGGATAATTGTGTATACTAATCATAGTTAGATAAAGCTAACCAACAACACACACACTACATACACAGGCGGCTGTAAAGACAGTCGCCAAAAAAAGAGAATGGAGTTAGAAAGAACTAACTTTAAATAGAAAATTGATATAAACCACTAAAAACTGTTTTGAAAGGAGAATTAAAATGAGTATTGTTATTGTGGGCGGAAATGAGAGAATGGTCTGTCAGTATCAGAATATCTGTAAAAACTACGGCTGTAAGGCAAAGGTATTTGCAAAAGAAAAAGGCGCTATGAAAAAGAAACTGGGCTGTCCGGATTTGATGATTTTGTTTACAAATACAGTATCTCATAAGATGGTAAACAGCGCATTGCAAGAAGCGAAGAAGAATAATATTCCGATTGCGAGAATCCATACAAGCAGTGCAGCCGCTTTACACACAGTACTGAACGAATATACAGGAAAGGAAAGTGTAGTATGCTAGAACAGTATCTGGTGGAGCATTGTTCGCCAACCCTTGCCGGATTAAAGACGGCGAATCTTTTTTCAGTTCGTTTTATTGATGAAGAAGAGTTAAATCAGCATATGAAACAGTGTGAAAAAAAATTTCAGAATAAGGGAGTCTCATTGATTCTCTTGAAAAAAAGAGCTGATACGGCATTGATTTATGTATGCAGAAGAGAGAAACTTCAAAAAGATTTACAGAAAAACGGTGTAAAAGAATTTCTAAAAAAGTATGGATATGAAAATACTGATGAAGAAGAGGCCATTGCGTGTTTAAAGGCACGATTAAATTTAGAAGAAAAATTCCCTCATGAAATTGGACTGTTTCTTGGCTATCCTCTTGGCGATGTTATCGGATTTATCGAGAACGCAGGAAAAAACAGTAAATGTGCAGGTTGCTGGAAAGTTTACTGTAATGAGTGTGAAACAATGAAATTGTTTGAGAAATTTAAAAAGTGTACAAGGATTTACACAAAACTTTGGAGACAGGGTACAAGTGTAGAAAAACTAACAGTGGCAGCTTAAAAAGAAAAAAGGAGACGAAGAAATCATGAGTAAAATTGCAGTTGTATATTGGAGTGGAACAGGTAATACAGAAGCTATGGCAGAGGAAGTTGCAAATGGAGCAAAAGCTGCAGGCGCAGAAGTAGAATCCTTTACAACAGATGATTTTGCTGCAGATAAAATGAATGATTACGATGCAGTTGCATTTGGATGCCCGGCTATGGGAGATGAAGTATTAGAAGAGGACGAATTCGGACCATTATTTGAGGACTGTAAAGCAAAACTTTCCGGTAAAAAAATTGCTCTGTTCGGTTCTTACGGATGGGGAGACGGAGAATGGATGAGAAATTGGGAAGAAGACTGCAAAACAGCAGGTGCAATACTTGCCTGTGACCCGGTTATCTGTAATGATGAACCAGATGATGACGCAAAAGAAGCTTGCCAGAACCTTGGAAAAGCACTTGCATAAATAAATTCAAGAAGAAATATAACAAATACAAGAAATATAACCAAATAGAATCAAAATAAAAAATAAAATATAACGTAAAAAGAATAAAGAGAAGAGAAGCGAAAGTGGAGTAGAAGTGTTGACTTTTACTCTGCTTTTTGCTATGTTCAAAGAAAACTAAAAAAGGAGAACTTCAAAAAGATGATGCGTGTAGGAATGGGATATGATGTACACAAACTGGTAGAAGGACGCGACCTGATTCTTGGTGGTGTTAAGATTGACTGGGAAAAGGGGCTGCTTGGACATTCAGATGCAGATGTGCTTTTGCATGCGATTATGGATGCACTTTTAGGTGCAGCAGCCCTTGGAGATATCGGACGGCATTTTCCGGATACCGATGAGAAATATAAAGGAATTTCAAGTATTAAGTTATTACAGCATGTAGGGGCATTGTTAGAAGAGAATATGTACGTGATTAATAACATTGATGCAACGATTATTGCACAGAAGCCAAAGATGATGCCGCATATTGAAAAAATGCGGGAAAATGTGGCCAAAGCTCTGAATATTGAAAAAAATCAGGTCAATATCAAGGCAACAACAGAAGAGGGACTTGGATTTACCGGAAGTGGAGAAGGTATTTCTTCACAGGCAATCTGTGCACTTCAAGATGCCAGGGATTTCATGGCAGATGACCGTATAATGCCGGCAGGATGCGGTGCATGCTGTAAAAAAAATTAAAAGGTACGTTAGGAGTTTTGGCGCACATAAAAAACATCAGGAGAAAAAGAAAGTATGAGTATATTAAACGTAGAACATTTATCCCATGGATTTGGTGACAGGGCGATTTTTCAGGATGTGTCCTTTCGTCTGTTAAAGGGGGAGCATATCGGGCTTGTCGGAGCAAATGGAGAGGGAAAGTCTACCTTTATGAATATTATAACCGGAAAGTTGATGCCGGATGAGGGAAAGACTGAATGGGCAAAGAATGTAAGAGTCGGATATCTGGACCAGCATACGGTGCTTGAAAAGGGCATGACAATCCGTGACGTCTTAAAGTCTGCGTTTGGATGGCTGTTTGAAATGGAAGAACAGATGAATGGAATCTGCGATAAGATGGGGGAAGCATCTGAAGAAGAGTTAACTCAGATGATGGAAGAACTTGGAACAATTCAGGATATGCTTACGATGCATGACTTTTATATTATTGATTCTAAGGTAGAAGAAGTGGCAAGAGCACTTGGGCTTACAGAAATCGGTCTGGATAAGGATGTGACGGATTTAAGCGGTGGTCAGAGAACAAAAGTATTGTTAGGCAAACTGCTATTGGAAAAGCCGGATATTTTGCTTTTGGACGAGCCTACGAACTATCTGGATGTGGTGCATATTGAATGGCTGAAACGTTATCTGCAGGAGTATGAAAATGCCTTCGTGTTAATTTCACATGATATTCCATTTTTAAATCAGGTCATCAATCTGATTTATCACATGGATAACCAGCAGTTAACACGATATGTGGGCGATTATGACCATTTTCAGGAAGTTTATGCAGTAAAGAAAGCACAGCTTGAAGCAGCTTATCAGAAACAACAGCAGGAAATTAGTGAATTAAAAGATTTTGTGGCAAGAAATAAAGCAAGAGTGGCAACCAGAAATATGGCAATGTCCAGACAGAAGAAATTAGATAAAATGGATGTTATTGAACTGGCAAGAGAGAAACCAAAGCCGGAATTTCAGTTTAAGACTGCAAGAACACCAAGTCGTTTTGTGGTAGAGACGAAAGAATTGGTGATTGGATATGACGAACCGCTTTCCAAACCGCTTACCTTGACGGTAGAGAGAGGTGAAAAGATTGCTTTAACCGGCGCAAACGGAATTGGAAAGACTACGCTTTTAAAGAGTATTTTGGGACTCATTCCGGCACTTGGCGGAAAAGCAGTGCTTGGAGATTATCTGGAGATTGGATATTTTGAACAGGAAATGCCACAGGGAAATAAGCATACCTGTATCGAGGAAATCTGGGAAGAATTTCCGTCTTATACACAGTATGAGGTAAGAGCCTCACTTGCAAAATGCGGGCTGACGACAAAACACATTGAAAGCCTGGTACGAGTCTTAAGTGGTGGAGAGCAGGCAAAGGTGCGTTTATGCAAAATTATTAACCGTGAGACGAACCTGCTTGTACTTGATGAGCCGACCAATCATCTGGATGTAGATGCAAAAGAAGAACTCAAACGTGCGCTTAAAGAATACAAAGGAACAATTTTGATGGTCTGCCATGAACCGGAATTTTACGAAGGACTGGTTTCAAAGGTCTGGGACTGCTCGGAGTGGACCACGAAAATTGGCTGAATCAAATGCCGGACTTTATGTAAAAAGTGCTTTAAATCGACAAAGTATATGCAGTTTTTATAAAAAAGCACTGCAAATTTCGTCATAAAACCGATGATTTCTCCAAAAATCAAGAAAAATATGAAAGAAATAAAATTTCAGCTTGCAAAATCTGTCCAAGAGTTTTATAATCAATTTGAGTTTACAAATAGCGAAAATGAATCAATATTAGGAGGACAGAAAGTCATGTCATACGTAGATGAGGTTATTGAATCAGTTGTAAAGAAAAACCCAGGCGAACCGGAGTTTCATCAGGCAGTAAAAGAAGTACTTGAATCTTTAAAACCGGTTGTAGAAGCAAACGAAGAAAAATATCGTAAAGAAGCTTTATTAGAGCGTCTTGTAGAACCGGAACGTGTTATTATGTTCCGTGTACCGTGGGTTGATGACAAAGGTAATGTACAGGTAAATAAAGGATATCGTGTACAGTTCAACAGTGCAATCGGACCATACAAAGGTGGTCTGAGATTCCATCCATCCGTATATCTTGGAATCATTAAATTCCTTGGATTTGAACAGATTTTCAAAAACTCCCTTACAGGTCTGCCAATCGGTGGTGGTAAAGGTGGTTCTGATTTCGATCCGAAAGGAAAATCAGACAGAGAAGTTATGGCATTCTGCCAGAGCTTTATGACAGAACTTTCCAGACACATTGGCGCTGATACAGACGTACCGGCTGGTGATATCGGTGTAGGCGGAAGAGAAATCGGATATCTGTTTGGACAGTATAAGAGAATCCGTGATTCTTACGAAGGTGTACTGACAGGAAAAGGTCTTACATTTGGTGGTTCTTTAGTTCGTACACAGGCGACAGGATATGGTCTGTTATACTTAACAGAAGAACTGTTAAAATTAAACGGAAAAGACCTTGCTGGTAAAACAGTAGCTGTTTCCGGTGCAGGAAACGTTGCAATCTATGCAATTGAAAAAGCATATCAGTTAGGTGCAAAACCAGTAACCTGCTCTGATTCCACAGGATGGATTTACGATGCAGAAGGTATCGACTTAGAAGCATTAAAAGAAATCAAAGAAGTAAAACGTGCACGTTTAACAGAATACTTAAACTACAGACCAAACGCTGAATATCATGAAGGCAAAGGCGTATGGAGTGTAAAAGTAGATGTAGCTCTTCCTTGTGCAACACAGAACGAATTACAGTTAGAAGATGCAAAACAGTTAGTAGCTAACGGATGCTTTGCAGTTTGCGAAGGTGCTAATATGCCTACTACATTAGAAGCAACTCAGTATCTGCAGGAAAATGGTGTAATCTTTGCACCTGGTAAAGCTGCAAATGCTGGTGGTGTTGCTACATCTGCTCTGGAAATGTCTCAGAACAGTGAACGTTTAAGCTGGACATTTGAAGAAGTTGATGAAAAACTTCAGGGAATCATGGTTAACATCTGCCACAACATGGTAAATGCTGCTAAGAAATATGGTCATGAAGGCAACTACGTAGTAGGTGCAAATGCTGCCGGATTTGAAAAAGTTGCAGAAGCTATGATGGCACAGGGTATCTGCTAATCAAAATTTGGAAAATAAATTGCTATAAAAACAGAAAAACCGTGGCGTTTAAAAAACGTTGCGGTTTTTTCATCTAGTGAATCCAAAAGTAGTTTCGTAGTGAAATCAAAAGTGGTTCTGTGAAATAGAGGTTGACAAATTTGTCATTTATGAATAAACTAGAACAAGACAGATTAAGATAAATTTAAGATATAAAAAAGCGATGAATGGAAAGAGTACCACAGAAATTTTTTACAGAGAAAGAGGGTCATCGGCTGGAAGCCTTCTAAAAAGGAATGTGTGAAAGTGCCTCCAGAAGCTGACAGCTAATCCCTGTTCGTAATCCTGCGTTAAAGGAAGAAAAGCGGAGGAATGTATCCTCAAGTAGAGTGGAACCGCGGAATATTTCGTCTCTATATGGCACAAGTCATATAGGGATTTTTTTATGAGTTAATTTAAGAATAAACAAAAAAGAAGGGAAAGAAAATGGGATTTATCAAGCATATTAAAGAAGAATTCCAGGTGATTCAGGAAAGAGACCCGGCGATTAAGACACCTCTGGAAGTGCTCTTATATCCAAGCTTTCGTGTTATGATTCAGTATCGGAAAGCGCATAAACTTTACCAGAATGGACATTATTTTCTTGCAAGATGGATTTCTCAAAGAGCGGCAAGAAAAACCGGAATTGAAATTCATCCAGGGGCACAGATTGGAAAAGGGCTGTTTATTGACCATGGAAACGGTGTTATCATTGGAGAGACAGCAATTATTGGAGATAATGTTACCTTATATCAGGGTGTTACGCTTGGAGGTACCGGAAAAGAAACCGGAAAACGTCATCCTACGTTAAGAGATAATGTAATGGTGAGTGCAGGAGCAAAAGTTATCGGTTCTTTTACGATTGGTGAAAATTCAAAAATTGGAGCAGGAAGTGTCGTACTTGAAGAAGTACCGCCAAACTGTACCGTAGTAGGTGTTCCGGGACGTATTGTAAAAAGAGAAAACAGAAAAGTGCCGAGAAGCGATATGGATCAGATTCATTTGCCAGACCCGGTATTAGAAGATATTCGTACTTTACAGAAAGAAAATGAAGCGTTAAAATCCAAATTACAGAGAATGGAATATCAGCTGCAGGAGATAAGAGAAGAAAAGGAGAAAAACGAATTATGAAAATTTATAACACACTGACGAAGAAAAAAGAAGAATTTGTACCGCTTGAAGAAGGAAAAGTAAAAATGTATGTGTGCGGGCCAACTGTATACAACTTTATTCATATTGGAAATGCACGTCCGATGATTGTATTCGATACCGTAAGAAGATATATGGAATACAAAGGCTATGATGTAAACTATGTTTCTAACTTTACCGATGTGGATGACAAAATCATTGCAAAAGCAATTGAAGAAGGAGTGTCTGCGGAAGAAATCTCCAAACGTTACATTGCAGAATGTAAAAAAGACATGGCAGATATGAATGTAAAACCGGCTACCACTCATCCGCTGGCGACTCAGGAAATCGATGGAATGATTGACATGATTCAGACTTTAATCGAAAAAGGATTTGCTTATGAGGTAAATGGAACAGTATACTTCCGAGTAAAGAATTTTAAAGAATACGGAAAACTGTCTCATAAAAATCTGGAAGATTTACAGTCTGGTTTTCGTTCCATTCAGGTATCCGGTGAAAATCAGAAAGAAGACCCTCTTGATTTCGTATTGTGGAAACCGAAAAAAGACGGAGAACCATTCTGGGTATCTCCATGGGGAGAAGGCAGACCGGGATGGCACATTGAGTGCTCTGTTATGTCCAAGAAATATTTAGGAGAAGAAATTGATATTCATGCCGGTGGAGAAGATTTAGTATTCCCGCATCATGAAAATGAAATTGCACAGTCTGAGTGCTGTAATGGAAAGCAGTTTGCAAGATATTGGATGCATAATGCATTTTTAAATATTGACAATCGTAAGATGTCAAAATCTCTGGGTAACTTTTTTACCGTACGTGAAATCGGAGAGAAATATGATTTACAGGTGCTTCGTTTCTTTATGCTCAATGCGCATTACAGAAGTCCGTTAAATTTCAGTGCAGAATTGATGGAAGCTTCCAGCAATGCCTTAGAACGTATTGTAACCTGCGTAGAGCAGTTAAAACATTATTTTGAAAAAGCAGAGGGCAATGAGTATGTAGAAGCAGAAACTGCGCTTGTGAAAGAAGTAGAAGCGCTGGTGGAAAAATACGAAGAAGCAATGGAAGATGATTTCAATACTGCAGATGCTATTGCGGCTATTTTTGAAATTGTAAAACTTGCAAACACAAACACAGATGCGGAAAGCACAAAGGCATTTGTACAGTTCTTATTTGATAAGATTGTAGGGTTAAGTGATATCTTAGGATTGATTGTAAATAAGAAGGAAGAAGTGTTAGATGAAGAAGTAGAAAAGCTGATTGAAGAACGTCAGGCTGCAAGAAAAGCAAAAGATTTTGCAAAAGCAGATGAAATCCGTGACAAATTAGCAGATATGGGAATTATCTTAAAAGATACCAGAGAAGGAGTACAATGGAAGCGAGCTTAAGTTATTTAAAAGAGCTGTTTGCACTGGGGAATACGGATATTAAGACGTATTCCCCACTGACACTGGCTTATATCGGCGATGCCGTGTATGAGATTGTTATTCGTACGATTTTGGTAGAAAAAGGCAATGCACAAGTCAATAAACTGCATCAGAGGGCAAGTAAGCTGGTAAAGGCTTCTGCGCAGTCTGAAATCATTGAAAAATTAAAAGAGGATCTGACGGAAGAAGAACTTGTCGTTTATAAGAGAGGCAGAAATGCGAAATCTTATACTATGGCAAAAAATGCAACTATGTCTGATTATCGAAGAGCAACCGGATTTGAAGCTCTGATGGGATATTTATATCTGACCGAACAGTGGGAGCGAATGTTACAGTTGATTAAAAAGGGAATTGAAAAAGGAGAAACGGATGGAAGAGAAGTTCCAGGAAAGTAAAGTAGAGGGAAGAAATGCAGTATTGGAGGCATTTCGTTCCGGTCGTGTAATTGATAAATTGTTTGTTCAGGAACATTGTGAGGATGGTCCGGTAAGAACGATTTTACGAGAAGCAAAAAAACATGATACAATGGTGCGTTTTGTAAAAAAAGAGCGCCTGGATCAGATGTCTGACACTGGAAAACATCAGGGTGTGATTGCAATGACGGCTGCGTATGATTATGCAGAGGTATCAGATATTTTAGAAAAGGCAAGAGAAAAGGGTGAACCGCCATTTATTATTTTATTAGATAATATTGAAGACCCGCATAATCTTGGAGCAATTATCCGTACTGCAAATCTGGCAGGTGCACATGGAGTCATTATTCCCAAAAACCGTGCGGTCGGGCTGACTGCGACAGTGGCACGGACTTCGGCAGGGGCATTAAATTATACACCAGTTGCAAGAGTGACCAATATGGCAAGAACAATTGAAGATTTAAAGAAAGAGGGATTGTGGTTTGTCTGTGCAGATATGGGTGGAACAAATATGTATGACCTTGATTTAAAAGGTGCAATTGGTCTTGTCATTGGAAATGAAGGCGACGGTGTATCAAGAGTAGTAAGAGAAAAATGTGATTTTATTGCTTCGATTCCTATGAAGGGAGACATTGATTCTCTGAATGCTTCTGTGGCAGCAGGGGTTCTGGCTTTTGAGATCGCCCGTCAGCGTGGATAACAGTGAGGAAAACAGGATGAAGGAATATACAGAGTACACAGACGAGGAACTGGTGGAACTGCTTCGGCAGGGGGATACAGAGGTTATGGATTATCTGCTGGAAAAATACAAGTTTGTTGTACGCCAGAAAGCCCGTGTTCTCTATCTTGCAGGAGGAGAAGCGGATGATCTGATTCAGGAAGGAATGATCGGACTCTTCAAAGCAATCCGGGATTATCGCGGAGATAAAGAGGCTTCTTTTTATACGTTTGCCCAACTGTGTGTGGACCGGCAGATGTATAATGCCATCCAGTCATCCACCAGGCAGAAACATCAGCCACTGAATTCCTATATTTCTATGAATGGAGAAGAATGGGAAACACAGATGGGCAGTAAAACAGAACAGAGTCCTGAGACAATCATTATTGCACAGGAAAATGCCGTGCAGATGGAAGAAAAAATCAGAAAACAGCTAAGTACTTTTGAAAATGAAGTTCTGACACTTTATCTGGATGGAAATAATTATCAGCAGATTGGTGAAAAGATGAACAAATCATCCAAGTCCATTGACAACCGGCAGATATATTTGCAGATTCCAAACTGTATCTGGACGTGTATACCGGCGGACTTGTATTTTTGTTCTTCTATAACATTGCAACCGGTATATTCTCGGCACTCGGAGACTCGAAAACACCGTTTATATTCTTAGCTTTTTCATCGGTATCGAACGTATTTGTAGATATCCTGTTTGTAAAGAGCTTTCATATGGGCGTGGCAGGTGTCGCGTGGGCGACATTTATCTGCCAGGGCGTAAGCTGTATCCTGTCCGTGATCGTTGTGCTGCTCCGGCTGCGTAAGATCAAGGATGAACACGAAGGACATCAGAAGGTGCAGGTATTCTCCGGAGAAATCTTCGGTAAGATGCTGAAGATCGCGATACCAAGTACCCTGCAGCAGGGCTTCGTGTCAATCGGAAATATCATCATCCAGAGTATCATCAACAGCTTCGGCTCAGACGTGATCGCAGGATATGCGGCAGCCGTGAAGCTCAATAACATGGTCATCACGACATTTACGATGCTTGGAAACGGCGTCTCGAATTTTGCGGCACAGAATCTTGGTGCACAGAAGATTGAACGAATCAGTCAGGGCTGCAAGGCAGCACTGAAGCTGATCTTTCTTACATGCGTGCCGGTTGTAATATTGTATCTTACGTGCAGCGGCAGTCTGGTGCAGCTTTTCATGGATGAAAACAGTATCGAGGCGAAGAAGGTCGGTGTTGAATTCCTGCATATATTAGCACCATTTTATTTTGTGGTGTCGGTCAAGCTGATTACGGACGGTGTCCTGCGGGGCGTTGGAGCAATGAAGCAGTTTATGGTTACAACATTTCTGGATCTGTTTCTGCGTGTGATCTTAGCCGCGCTTTTCTCAAGGGAATGGGGCAGCACCGGAATCTGGCTTGCATGGCCGGTCGGGTGGACGATCGGAACGACATTATCCGTAATCTTGTACCAGAGTACCGTCAAAAAATTAAAGAGCGCAAATAAAAAGAATGAAATAGAAGCGAAAGAGGTGACAGAATGAACGATCAGGAACCAATCAGACAGGTAGCAAGCAGTAAGGAAGAGATTCTTGCGTCACTCAAGGAACATGGATATCGTCTGACAGAGCAGCGCAAGCTGATCGTCGACATTATTGCAAATGAAGAATATACCTGTTGTAAGGAAGTTTATTTTCTGGCGCATAAGCGAGACAACAGCATTGGAATTGCGACCGTGTACCGCATGATCAATACGCTCGAGGAAATCGGTGCGATCAGCCGGAAAAATATACAGAAGAATAATTGTAGTGGCAGATGCTGTGATATGAAGGGCGGCTGTACGGTCGTCACAGAGGAGAGCAAGCAGATTATCCTGACAGAGGAGGATATACAGGAGGCTTTGAAGTATATCATGGAGAAAAACGGATATGCGAATGTGGACGAGATCAAAGCTGTTCTGGTAAATCAGCAATGAGTAAACGAAGAAATTATGATGAGGGTACACATGGGAATCAGCTGCGCGGTGTGCTGTGCGTACTGGTTGGCGCAATCTCGTGGGGATTTTCGGGTGCCTGCGGACAGTTTTTGTTTTCGCACTACAACATCAACACGGCATGGCTTTCCTGTATGCGCATGCTTGTCACCGGTGTGATCCTCACAATTGCATATATTATCCGCGAGCGAAAAGCGGCATTTGATATATTCAAATCGACACGGGATTTCTTCGGAATCATCCTGTTTGCGATTTTCGGCGTGGGTCTGTGCCAGTATGCATATTTAGAGGCGATTCATCATACGAACGCCGGGATTGCAACGGCACTGCAGTATCTGGCACCGGTGATGGTGCTGATCATATCCTGTGTACGCAGATTGCGTCCGCCGAAGTTTCGCGAGATTGTGGCGGTGCTTCTGGCGGTTGGCGGTACTTTTCTCATCGCAACGCATGGAAATATCCATCAGGTGAGTATCTCGAAAGAGGGACTGAAGTGGGGATTGCTTGCGGCGTTTGGGTTCTGCATGTATACCCTGCTTCCGGAGCGGATGCTAAAAAAATGGGGCAGTCAGCCGGTCGTTGGCTATGGCATGCTGATCTGTGGCGTGGTATATAGCTGTATCGTCAAGGTATGGACGATTCCGGTGCATCTCGATTTCCATGGAATATTAGCAGTTGCGGCGATGGTTTTGATCGGAACGATGATGTCGTTTTTGTTATTCCTGCAGGGAGTACATGACATCGGCCCGGTGCGTGCCAGCATGATCTCCAGCGTGGAACCGGTTTCGGCAACACTTTTTTCCGTGTTGTGGCTTGGAACGGTCATGACGACGATGGATCTGGTAGGTATGGCATGTATTTTAGTGATGGTAATTATACTGTCCGTAAAGGAGTGACAAAAGCGTATAGGAATTCCCGGAATGTATAGATAAAAAAACATTTACAATCACGCGGGGAATAGGGTATTATAAAATTAATGTATTGGTTCGGGATCTACGCATAGAGAGAAAGGGAAAAATATGATATATACAGTTACATTTAACCCGTCGCTGGATTATATTCTGGATTTGACGGAATTCGAACGCAACCAGGTGAATCGTACGACAGGTGAGAAGATTCTGCCGGGCGGCAAGGGCATCAACGTATCCATCGTACTGCAGAATCTTGGTATCGATAACCGGGCAATCTGCTTTACATCGGGATTTACCGGGGAAGCTTTGAAAGCGCTGTTGATGCAGCGTGATATGAACGCGGATTTTATTGATATTGCAAATGGACTGACGCGTATCAATGTCAAGATGCGCTGTGGCGATGAGACAGAGGTAAACGGACAGGGACCGGAGATCAAGAGCGAGGATATCGCAGAGCTCTATGAGAAGCTTGGATATCTGGATCAGGATGATTATCTGGTACTTGCAGGCAGCCTGCCAGACTGTATGTCCAAGACAACGTATATGGATATCATGCAGATGCTGCAATATAATAACAACAAGATTATCGTGGATGCGACCGGAGAACTGCTCACGAATGTTCTTCCGTATCACCCATTTTTGATTAAGCCAAACCGTACCGAGCTTGGAAACCTGTTCGGTGTGGAAGTAACAACGATGGATCAGGCAGAGATGTATGCGAAGCAGCTGCAGGAGCGTGGCGCGAGAAATGTGCTCGTCTCCATGTCGTATCAGGGTGCAGTCCTTGTGACAGAGGATGGCAGAGTGATTCGCGCAGCCGCACCGAAGGGACAGGTGAAGAACTCTGTCGGTGCCGGTGATTCGATGCTTGCCGGATTCCTGGCAGGTTATATCGAGCGTGACGATTATGAGTATGCGTTGAAGCTTGGTATCTGTGCCGGAAGTGCCAGTGCATTTTCCGAGGAGCTTGCAACGAAAGAAGAGATCGATACGCTGTTTCAGACGCAGATGGCGTAATAACAACACAGTATAAATGCATGTAGGACAGTTGATTTACAGTCAGCTGTCCTGTTTTTTATGCCGGTAATTTGGGCATATTACATGGTATGTGACTTTTGACGGAATTTGATTGGAAAATTGACTGAAAATTGGAGAAAAATGAAAGAAAATGATTGACAATGACGGAAAATGGCGTTACCATATAGAAAAGTTGAACGAAAATGAAACAAAATGAACGATTTTGACGGAAAGGAGAAACATGTTAGGAGAAGAAAGACAGCAGGCGATACTTGCAGCAGTAGAACAAAGACACAGCGTTTCCGTACAGGAACTGATGCAGCTTCTTGATATTTCCGAGTCCACGATCCGGCGGGATCTGAACGCACTGGATAAGGAAGGCAGACTGGTGAAGGTACATGGCGGTGCGATGGCAATCGGCGGAAGCTTCCATGTGAAGGACGATGCGGTGGAATACCGGAAGGAGATCAACCGGGAAGAAAAGATTGAGATTGCCAGATATGCGGCAGCATTGATCAAGGATCAGGATGTGGTGTATATGGATGCCGGAACGACAACCGAGCTGATGATTGACTATATCACAGCGAAGAATGTGATATTCGTCACAAACTCATTTGCACATGCAAAGCATTTGTCACAGAAAGGCTATACGACATATATCCTTGGCGGTGAGTTCAAGCCGGTCACAGAAGCAATCGTTGGAGAAGAAGCAATTATCTCCTTGGATAAATATAACTTCACGAAAGGCTTCTGGGGTGCGAACGGCGTGACGAAGGGCAACGGATTTACAACACCGGATGTCAAAGAAGCAATGGTGAAGAAGAAATCCATGCAGAAGACGAAGGAGCGCTATGTGCTGTGTGACAGCAGCAAATTCGGCGAGATTTGTTCGATAAGTTTTGCGGAATTCAAGTCTGCAAGGATAATTACAACGAAGATTGAAAATAATGAGTACAGAGGAATAAAGAATATCACGGAGGTGAGCGTATGATTTACACTGTTTCATTTAATCCGTCTCTCGACTATGTGCAGGATCTGGATTGTGTGAATCTTGGATATGTCAACCGTACCAGCGGCGAGAAGATTCTGCCGGGTGGAAAAGGAATCAATGTATCCATGGTATTGAAGAATCTTGGATTTGAGAATCAGGCACTTGGATTTACGGCCGGATTTACCGGAGAGGTTTTGAAATCCATGTTGAAGGCAAAAGGTGTGGAAAGCGATTTTATTGAGTTAGATGCAGGCATGACACGAATCAATGTCAAGATCCGCGCGAAGGAGGAAACCGAGATCAACGGACAGGGACCGAAGATTTCCGCGGATGCATTGGAACTGTTATATCAGAAGTTAGAGACCTTGCAGGAGGGCGATATCCTTGTTCTGGCAGGTTCGATTCCGGAGAGCTTGCCGCAGTCCGCGTATATGGATATCATGAAGCGTCTGCAGGACAAGAAGTTGAAGATCGTTGTAGATGCGACAAGAGATCTTCTGGTGAATGTGCTTCCATATAAGCCGTTTATGATCAAACCGAATAATTTCGAACTCGGCGAGATCTTCGGTGTGGAGATCAAAGACAAAGACGATGTATGCAAATATGCGAAGAAGCTGCAGGAGCAGGGAGCCAGAAATGTGCTTGTATCCATGGCAGGGGATGGCGCGGTATTACTTGCGGAGGACGGAAGTGAGTACCGGGCAGAGGCTCCAAAGGGCACAGTGAAAAATTCCGTCGGTGCCGGAGATTCGATGGTTGCCGGATTTATTGCCGGATATCTGATTACAGATGGCGGAGCAGATGCTTATAGAAACGCATTTGAAATGGGTGTATGTACCGGAAGTGCGAGTGCATTTTCGGAAGAGCTTGCAACGAAGGAAGAAGTCGAAGGCTTGTATGTAAAGACCTTCGGCAAAAAATGATAAAGGAGGGGTTGCGTATGCAAATTACAGATTTGTTAGACAGAAAGAGCATTTACCTTGGCGCTAAGGTAAGCTCAAAGGAAGAGACATTGGATCGTGCAGTTGCTTTGATGGCAGAAAGCGGTAAGATTGCCGATGTGGAAACATACAAGAAAGGTGTGTATGCACGAGAGGAAGAAGGAACAACCGGAATCGGAGAAGGAATCGCGATTCCGCATTGTAAGTCCGCTGCGGTGAAGCAGGCAGGACTTGCAGCGATGGTGATTCCGGATGGTGTGGATTTCGATTCGTTGGATGGCGAGCCGGTACATCTGCTGTTCCTGATCGCAGCACCGGATACCGCAGACAATGTACATCTCGATGTACTGAGCAAATTATCCGTGCTTCTTATGGACGAGGATTTCACGAATGCATTGAAATCCGCGAAGACAGTAGATGAATTCTTAAGTATCATTGACAAGGCGGAAAATGGTGATGCCAAGCAGGAAGAGATTCCGACTATCTCAGAAGCAACAAAGAAGATTTTAGCAGTAACGGGATGCCCGACCGGAATCGCACATACTTATATGGCTGCCGAAGCATTGGAGAAGAAAGCAAAGGAGCTGGGCTACGCAATCAAGGTAGAAACCAGAGGTTCCGGCGGAGCTAAGAATGTATTGACTGCAGAAGAAATCAAAGAAGCAGATGCGATCATCGTAGCTGCAGATACGCAGGTGCCGATGGATCGTTTCCACGGCAAGAAGGTGATCATCTGCAAGGTGGCAGATGGTATCAATAAGGCAGAACAATTACTGACACGAGCAGCCGAAGGCAAAGCAGCTGTCTATGAAGCAGGCGGTGATGCAGCCGAAAGCAAAGAGACCGAGGGCAAAGAAAGTGTCGGACACCAGATTTATAAGCATCTGATGAACGGTGTATCGCATATGTTACCATTTGTCGTTGGCGGTGGTATTCTGATCGCGCTTGCATTCCTGATTGATGGATTGCTCGTTGACTTAAACCACGTTCCGCAGTATCTGATTGACAAGTATGGTTCTGTTGCGGATGTAAAGAGTAACTTCGGCACATTGACGCCGGTTGCTTATTTCTTGAAGGCTCAGGTTGGTGGCGTGGCATTTAGTTTTATGCTGCCGATTCTCGCCGGATTTATCGCAATGAGTATCGCGGATCGTCCGGGACTTGCACTTGGCTTCTTAGGTGGTGCCATTGCAGCAAATGGAAAGTCCGGATTCCTCGGCGCACTGGCTGCCGGATTTATAGCAGGCTATGTTGTATTGCTGCTGAAGAAGATTTTCTCGAAGCTTCCTTCTGCACTGGAAGGAATGGTGCCAATCCTGCTGATCCCGGTCTTTGGATTGCTGATTACCGGAGCAGGTATGGTGTATGTGATTGAACCGGTTGTCGGATTTATCAATACAGCTTTGAACAATGGCTTGAAGAACATGAGTGGCGCAAATATTATCCTGCTTGGAGCATTGCTTGGTGCGATGATGGCAGTCGATATGGGAGGCCCGGTCAACAAGGCAGCGTATGTATTCGGTACCGCGCAGATTGCAGCCGGAAATTATGATATCATGGCAGCTGTTATGATCGGAGGAATGACCCCTCCATGTGCAATTGCACTTGCAACATTATTATTTAAAGACAAATTTACAAAATCAGAAAGAGAAGCAGGACCGACAAACTTCATTATGGGACTCGCATTTATTACCGAAGGAGCGATTCCATATGCGGCAGCAGATCCGCTTCACGTACTGCCGGCCTGCATTGTCGGTTCTGCGGCAGCCGGAGCACTGTCTATGGCATTTGGATGTACACTGATGGCACCGCACGGTGGAATCTTCGTATTCCCTGTAGTGGGAAATGCAATCATGTATCTGGTGGCACTGGTAGCAGGAACTGTAATTTCAGCGGTATTACTCGGAGTACTCAAAAAGAAAATTATATAAAAATAATAGTAAAATACAGGTTTGTCCGCAGAGATGTTGACAGACCTGTAAAAAATGAATAGAATGAAAATCACCAAATGTAATATTCTATGGAGGTATGAAGAATGAAAGAATTTAAGTATGTAATCACAGATAACGAAGGAATCCACGCTCGTCCG